>BNJS01001015.1_pt1 | contig 73207 bp, 107 predicted proteins | sample 8540461 | NCBI WGS metagenome assembly BNJS01 (sample SAMD00202454, study PRJDB9452) | human saliva metagenome | isolation source: human saliva | place: Japan
GCACGCTTCGTTTTCCCCCTATATTACTCTGTCATTATCAAGTCAAAGGAACGATGCGACTACATATCAAAGTATTTCTGCGGGATGACCTCCTTCGCCCGAGCGTTATAAAGAGACCAACCTATTGACCCTACTCCCAGGTCAAGACCGAGTATTTTTATTCATATATCATGATTATCCTTAAGAGTTATAGTTTTTATTGGGAGCAAGTTAGTTATTTTTCATGATACGAATAGCGACGGTCTATATCCAAATGTTTTGGATATGACCGTCGATATCTAAAGACAGACAAAGACTCAAACTACGTCAGCCTACATGCACTACGAGATACTCCCCAGCCAAGAGCAAAATTACAACTCTCGGTCAAGCGTTGCTTAAGGACTGCGTATTCAGGTTTCTCAAGATGAGGGTCTTCGCTAAGGATATACTCCTGCCATATTACGGCAGTACTGTACCAAAAGCGCCATCTCGGGCAGGATTGGCAAGTCTAAGCGTTAGTTCTTTACCGCTCTGGCGAGTACCCTCTAGCTCTCAAATCCAGCAAGCGCATATCCTCCTCAGCGGCAACAAAACCATCATTCGTTTCACATGATTTTCGATGCGCTTACGAGAGTCTTCGCCTACTTTACTACCCTGTTACGGTATGCAGTAACTCTTATCAGACCTCTCCCTACACGCCCTCTTAACTGATGTAGCTGTGAGAGTCCAAAACGGTTTGCACCTTCAATAATCATAACACTTGCATTAGGGACATTCACTCCAACCTCAATAACCGTGGTAGCAAAGCAATATCTGAGCTTTCCCGATATAAACTCTTGCATACGCTCATCCTTATCCTTAGGGCTTCATCTTGCCATGGACATAAGCGATGCGATACTCGAGGAACATGCTTCGGTAACGCTCCAGTCCACTCTCCAGATCCCGCAAATCTTGGGATTCGTTCTCCTCTATCATAGGAAAACGACATGACTTGCCTGCCCTGCATGATTTCCTACGCATGAAGGCATACACTTCATACATGCGGTCTTCTGTATGATGAAAAGTGTCAATGGGCTTACGACCAGGTGGTAGTTCATCGATGACGGATATATCAGAGTCGCCGTAGAGGGTCATCCTTCAGAGTACGAGGATGGGCGTGGCACTCATGATGAGGATATGAGGCAGTATTTGGTCTGTTTTGGTCCTATAAGCGAGGCGTTGCTGTACGAAACGATGTTGCTCATCAATCACTGCTAGCGCAAGGCGATTAAATTGGACACCCTCCTCTAGCAAAGCGGTGTGTGCCAACGACCATGCTCAGACTACCATCAAGCAAACGGGGTAATATGCGCTCTCTGCTTCTTCGTAGCAACTACCGATAAGCAAAGCCACCTCTATCCCAAGAGGGGCTAAGAGTTCGCTCAGACCGGCATGATGCTGTCTAGCCAAAATCTCAGTAGGCGCCATCATACAAGCGTAAGCCACTATCAAGAGCCATCAACGCATAGCGAAGAGCAACAAACGTCTTACCACTTCCCATCACCCTGCACAAGCCTGTTCATTTGCTTACCTGAGAGTACATCCGAACGTATGTCCCTAAGCGTACGCTTCTGCGCATTAGTTAGGTCAAAAGGAAGATGCTGACTATAGAGGCGTATTGAGTAATGCCCTACTTTCTCTAGGATAATACCCTTAAAACTTTCTTTTCGCTGAATTTTCTGCCCTATAAGTTTTGAGCTGAATGAGCAATAGTTCCTCAAACTTAAGACACGGCATCTCGCCATCTCTAAAGCCTGTGCATTCTGAGGAAATGTATCTGCTGTAAGGCTTCGGCATAGCCCATCAATCCACTCTGCAGCTAACAGCTGTGGGGTAGACTCTCACTAAGATAGGGTCTCACCTGAGTCAGTAAGGCTTGCGGGAGTTGGCGCATCTGCCTATTATTGACTCCTCGCCCTTTCAGCCTTTTTCGCTACTGCTATAAATAGGGATTAGCCCCAGATACTTGTTCTTCTTTAGCTCCCTCATCAACCTCAGGGATGTACCATACTTGCCCGACCATTGAATACACTTGGCCTGCCGAAGATGATGTACTCCTGCCCAGCTGATACATACGCTCTATATGCTGCAGACCCTTGAACCAAATAAGTTCAATGACACCTGTACCATCATAGAAAGAACCTATCAACCTCTGCTTTACGTCCTATACCCTCTGTCGTAAAATCCTATATACCCTTAAGCTGAACGTAGGCATCTCGGCATTTAGCTCTCTTATAGTATAGACACGAGAGCGGTCCACATACCGATAGGGATAGAAATGCAGACAAATCGCCAAAGGTACGCAGGCCTAAAGTTTCTCCTAAAAGCCTTAGCACGTTTGGGACCTACTCCAGTCAAATAAGTAATATCAGTAGCAAGTATAGAGGACATCTATAGTATCAATCAGTGAGAAATAGCTCAGCTAACTTCAAATCAATAGGGTCGTCAGCTTAATGTTTCGGCATTGCTCAAGACTAAGGACAGAGCGGACTCTCACTATCCTCCCAGACAGAAGCATCGTCCGTAAAGATGGCTTATAACCTCTTGCGTAGGCCTTCATCAGAGGAGCTAAGCGAAAAACCTGAGGCGTATGCACCGTAACATAGTCGCTCCGCTCTACAGCATGAGGTTACTTCACTTCCTTCACACTTTCTCAAGCTATTCACCAAAGGGCGATAAGGAAGAGCTGCACAGTTTGCATCAGCAACCCGATAGCATTCCTCAATGAGCGTAGTTGCCACCAACGGACGGACACCATCATGTACAGCCACGAGGTCGTCCTCAGCTATACCTTGCTCCGCTAAAGTCTGCAAGCCAGAGTAAACTGAGGTGGTAGCGCGTCTCGCCCTCCCACAGACAACCTTATGGGGATAATCAAACTTGTAGGGTCTCGACACAGTTCAGCTCAATAAGCCAATTGCTCTGAGGGTAATACGAGTATTATCTCAGAGCAACTAAAGAACTCTTAATGGTATGCATGAGGACAGGTTCAGACACAAAAGAGAACAAACTGCTTAGGAATGTCCCTCCATACGCAAGCCCTTGCCTCCAGCTACAATAATTGCATATTGCTTAGGCATGCAAATATATTATTTAGAACTCTCATCAGGCTAGCCATAGAGCTTCAAACTGCTTATCAGCTTCATGTGAGTCTATTACGACAAAGTTTGGTCAGCTCAACGGCCTCCTGCACTAGCAGAAAAGCTCATCTACATCAGGATTCTCGCCCTCGATATAGCGCAAAATCTCATCAAGTCTTAGAAAGCCTCCTTAGCTTATATCTTTAGCCATAATGACCTTAATTGTAGATTAGTAAGGTATCATTGCCATCATATCGGCAAGCTTCTCTACACCCTCTTGGAGCTTACCCCCAATCATCTTACGCATGATGAAGTTAAGCTCTGTGCGTAGGGTTAAGCGCAGTCTTGTATCGTATGTATCTGCAGGGACAAGCTGTATCCACATAGTTAAATCAATGGGCGCATCTACAGCCTCTAGCAGATTGTCTTGTTGGGTTCACGCTCACGATACGCAGATGCAAACGACCTGCCGCCAGCGATAATGACAGCACAGTTATCAGCATCTATTCCTTCGATGCCAATTTTACTCGCTTCAGGATGATTTTTAAGGGCTTCCCAATGGCTTGCCATACCACTGGGGTCGCTTAGTTTGTTATATACGCGCTCTTGTGCGAAAGCTGATACTCTTGATGTTACTTGTATAATCTGCCATAATTAATTTATATACCTAGGGAAAGAACTTACTTGCTCTTACCCGTCCATGTAGAGGCGACTCACGCCACTCACGCAAAACCTCTTGGTCGCTAGCACTAATATAACCTGTCTTAGCTGCTTCCTAAGTACTGCATTGTAGTTACTGGGCGTAATAAGTCTCACGCCAGCCTTTTTCAAAAGCTCGTAACGGCATCAGGGAAACCATGCGTATAAATCGCAACCATGCCAGCACTTCGGCACCATGGCGACGCACGGCCTCAGCAGCTCAAGGCTACTTCCGCCTGTAAGTGGGGTCTTCCACAACTACTACCTTAGCACCGGGCTTAAAGTTCACCCTCAATAAGGTTTCTCCATACCATGGTCTTTAGGGAGCCGAACGAGATGTATGAGAAGGTAAACCAAGCGCATCAGCAACGAGTGCTCCCTGCGCCATAGCTCCAGTAGCCACCCAGCAATAGCTTCGCCTCTGGGTACTGCTCTGCAATCACACGAGCCAACTCTACGCAATCAACGAACGGAGGCAGGATAACTGAGCGTCTTACGATTATCACAATGAGATGGGCGACTTCCAGCCTGAAGCCCATGTAAAGGTTTATCTGGTTTGCAATTTAACGGCTTCAACCCTGATGAGCTTCTGAGCAATCAGTTGTGCTACTTTTTCCATAACAGTTAATCTTGTTTGAGTTATATATGCTATTACTTTCTTTTTCTGTGGCGCAGCTACTGTGCGATAACCGGCATTAACTTACCCTCTGGCAATGTTCATCAGCTGCCTTTGACCATAGTCTTGCGTATAGCTGAAATCTTGTCAATGAAAAAGCACGCCCTCGATATGGTCATACTCATGCTGTATAACACGAGCAGCAAAACCGGTAAAGGTTTCTCTTTGAGGTTCAAAACTTTTTCGTTTTACTCTCTATCGTAATAGTCGCTGGTCGCTCTACCTTCTCATGTACGCTAGGATACTTAAGCAAACCTCTGTCTCCGTCAAAAGTATCTTCGCCTACTCCACAATGTGCGCATTGATAAAGCATCTTTTAAATCCACGACATTCAGGAAAAATCCTCTCCATAGGCTCTGCATCAATAACGAGGCGTATATCCTTTCCGATTTGAGGAGCAGCAAGACCTATGCCGATCGGTAACGTCCATCGTCTCCACATATCAGCGATGAGCTTATCTAAAGCCTTCATAATCAGCTGTAACATCATGACAAAGTTCTGAAGTATTGGGTGACCGTATGGGTAAATAGGTAATTTCATATTGTATTCTGTATTTTCTTTTGGCACAAAGGTAAGAAAAGTAAGCCTAATGAGCCCTTTACCTCATCTAACTAAACTTATAGAGATAGGGGCAATTAATCTATATCCTGCTCATCAGCATCTAACCAACGGCTTGAAATCTAGCTTACTACTCTTAGCTCCCATATCGCGCAAGCGTTCCATGCGTAGTGATGATATTCTTGCCCTGCCCTCCAGTATAGAGTTTCTTTTTAGCCTCTATGAGGCGATTTCTCTGCGTCTTAAAATCCTTTTCTACTTTCTCAAAACTCTCAGATGAGCACAGCAATTGTCGTACAGCATACCTACCTTATTAAATATATCCTGCACATTCTTAATTTGGGCATCACGCACCCACAAGTCCTTAGCCATACATAAAGCAGCTAAAAGATTAGTACCATTTATCAGAACTACATTCTTTTTGTGTGCTTCATTCCATAAGTTCGGGCTTCTTTCATCGCTAGGATATAGGCAGAGCTCATTGGAATAAGCTAGCATCACAAAGTCTGCGCTATCAGGTAGTAAGCATGATACTCTTTGCTCGCGAGTTCATCAATATGTCTGCACACTCTGCAAATGCGCCTTCTGAGCAAGCTCACGCTCCTCTTCTGTCTCTGCTGAGATATAATCAGAAAGCCTTTAAGCTCACCTTACTACTCGATGACCACATCTCTTCCATTAGGGTAATGAACTAATCGCATCCAGGACGCATCTTTCTTTGCCCGTTTCATCATGCTGGACTCCCCAGCATCATCTCTCCAGAGTACTTTGCAGCGTGTATTCCTCATTTTTCCTGGAGACCACTACTCTCAAGGATATTCTCTAGAATCATTTCGCCCCAGTCGCCCTGCACCTTATTATCCCATAAGGGCTCTAGTTAAAGCTATTAGCCTCCTCACTCATCTTCTGACTATGCTCTACAAGCATACGTATCTCAGTCTGCAGAGAGGTGCGCTCCGCGCCTCATCGTTATAAGCCTTCTGAACCTGTTCGCCAAAGCGTTTTTAGGTCCTCACGAAGGGGCTGCAAAGCTCTCTTCACTGCGTGTACTGGATTTGCTCTGCTCGCTCGTCTATTATCTTGGTTGTGATACCTCGGAAACGTTCTTCAAGTAAATCCGCCAAATCAGCTTTACTCTCCTCGGCCTCTTTGAGCCTCTCTACAAGCTGGTCAATGGTTGCATCGGCTTTCGCTAACTGTATGCTTAAAGATTGTTGCTCTTCGGTGAGTTGTAATTTCTCCGCCTGATGAGCATAATTCCTCCTCTTGATAGTTCAGCTTTGCCTGCAGGGCTATTAACTCGTTCTCAACGCCTTGCCCTAGGGCTTGCATTAGAATAAAAACTAGTAAGGCTATATAGAATTAGCACTGATAAGCTTAATAAAAATGTAAGTCATATATCTATAAATAATTATTCTCGTCACAAAGATAATCCTCTTTACCCAACCTTAGGGCAACCGCATCAAAACAACTAAGAATGTAGATGAGCCCTGTGTTGCCGTAAGTGCGCGTACTTATTTCATGTAGTTACGTGTACTTATCTTAGTGAGTACGCACTTAAATCTGTAAGTACATGGTACTTTCTGGAAAACTTCGGCGTGGTCTGTGCAGACTACACGTGTGGTCTGTACAAACTTCAGCCATGGTTTGTACAGACTTCAGCTGAAGTCTGCAGATTATTCAACAAGCACAAAATCTTTAATCAGCAAACAAACTATTTATCAACTACTTAAAAAGCAAAATTAAGGAACCTCAAACCAATTTACAAGACCGTCAAAAACAAGTTTTTAGGGAGGGATTCATACTCTAAACCCAGTCACTCGTTTCTGCTTCACCTCTATACACCCTTATTCTTCTGCTCAGAAAAGAGCACAGATTATCATACTTTTTATATGCTATCTTTGTTGTATATCCTTTTATAACAATCAAAAATATGAAGAGAGTCATAACGACCGCATAGGCCTTGCCTAAGCGCTACTAGCATCTTAGGGACAAACAGATATAAGCATAACTCACCTCGAACTAAATGGTAGAATCAGTGTCTCACGGTATTCCCTCAAGCCCTCAACTCAATATGTTGTTGGGACAAAGCTATACCTATACCTTTTTGGATGTCTGCCGACCGCACAATGATTTATGGAGACTCTTTCCATCCTCTCTAAACGAGACCTAAGCAATAAGGTCGATAGCCTCAATCGCTCAGGCTATGAGATTGCATGGCATTTAGAACGACTGCAGAATAACTTCCTTGCAGCTAGCCTTCCTAATGGCTGCTGGTCTCTATAACCAAAGCATAGACGCATGGGGCGCATCTCCCGAAGGTGCATACCTGCGCACATGTGTACCACAGGAGCTTTGGTCGTAAAACAGCAGACAACTCTACGATTAAACTTTTCGTTGATGGTGAAGCAGTTTTATCTGGAGATAGGACATTCGTGCTTGGGTGGCAGACAACCAATTACCTTTATACATCGGAGCAGGTAGGGGATAATAAACCTATGGGCTTCTTCTCTGGTCGCCTGAATGTGCGCCCTATACAATAAAAGCTCTATCTAGAGCGAAGAAGTATAAAGACAGAGCTACAGGCGCATTTGCACTCAAAACGGAAGGCCCTTGTAGCCGCTTTTGACTTTGATGGACTTAAGCCTGGAGCCACAACCTTATACTGATGAAACAGGCAGGTTCACAGCCCAACTCCATAGGATTTCCACATCTACGGGACATGCTCTAGTAAGTTGTAGTGAGCAACGTAGTAATGGGCAGCTTTAGGCCCGGCGTAGTGCTAGCAAGCCATCAGCACTTTGCTTAGGACGAGCAACCTAGCTGACTAGAACATCGAAGTACTCTCACCCCAGAAGCAAGCCAAAGCACAATATCACACGCTACCGCCTATATAAAACAGATAACGGTGACCGCTTTGACCCTCACTTAGCACATCACACTTGTGGCTGAAGGTAAGCCCAATGTCAGGTATCACTACACTTAAGGCTGTTAAGAACACTCCACTCATTAGCAAGTATGACCATCTATGGCTCGTCGCTGAGTGTGGCCAGCACGCACAGGAAGGCGATGAGGTCTCAACGGAAATTAAGTGCATCAAGCTCGCTGGAGCTTCAGCTTATAAGCTCGCCCCGTGCGCTACACACATGAAATCGTTCTACAGCGTACGCCGTGCGGACTCCCGGAAAACCAATCTGCTCACTACCGCATACCTGCTGTTACACGCCTCAGCAATGGTAACCTCATAGCCTCAATAGATAAACGCAGACCACGGACAATGACCTTCCCTCCAACATTGACGCCCGAGGGTCAAAAATCAGCCGTGATAATGGGCGCATGGAGTAAACCTATTACAGTAGCTAAGGTGACTGCCGAACATAGTTATGGCGATGCCGCCATGACAGATGGCAAAAACATCTATATGGTTATGGTTGCAGGCTCAGGGCTATGGCATTATCCTAGTCAAGCCAAGAAGCCTCTAGAGATGTGTTCTCTAAGGCAGCGATGGCGGGCTCACGTGGACGCCAGTAAAAATATCACAGAGCAAAGTTTATACAGACAAATATCCTAATGGAGGATTCTTTGGTTCGGGTAATGGTATTGTCACGAGCAAAAGGACGCATTGCTTCGTAGCCGCTCTACGTACCGAAGCTAAATGGGGTGGTCGTATGGATAATGTACTCGTTTATTCTGATGATAAAAGATTGCCTCGCGGCAAGCTTCTGCCTGGCTCGTGCCTAATGGTGATGAGAGCAAAAGTCGCCGAACTTAACAATGGCGATTTGCTCATCTCAAGCCGTAATCGTGCTGGAGGGCCAATGCTCGTACTCAGTACTCAGCCATGACCACGGACAAACATGGTCTGGAGCCTGAAGACTTCAGTACAGGCTAATGGGTAATGCTTGTAATGCCCTTACTCGCTATTCAAGCGAACGCACAAAGGGGAAAAGAATATTCTCTGCATACGCTCCTGAGAGCCCTAGCCAGAGATCCACCTACGCATCTATATGAGTGAAGACGAAGGCAAAACATGGTCTTTAGGAAAAACTGTCTGCGATGGCAGAAGCAGCCTAGCGAGGTTACACGTCTAAAAATGGAAACGTCATCGTGGCGAAGAACGATCGCCCTGCATACGATGTTACTTTACTGAGGTTAGCCTTAGTTGGATTAGACAAGGTAGCTCTAAAAGAAATAATTACCACTATGAGAAAATTACAAAGCATCAGTCCTACTCTTGGCTGGGTTATCGGACTATCATCATTTTACCCTAGTCACAAGTGCGCAAAAGCTACCTAAAAACACAGTACGCATCAGTTTCTTGAAAACAAGAAGAATAATGGAGACACCGTAGTGCTTTACTAAAATCAATGCAGACCTCGCTGATACGATTGCTACAAGCGTGGTCAGGGACAACACTTTACGTTCTCCAAGAGCTTTGATGTAGATACCATCGCTCACTTATCAAGTGCGTCTTGGCGTCAGACAGCAAGCGTTATCCTTGAAGCTGGAGATTTGAATGTCAATCTCACTAAAGGACTAACGCAGAGCAAAGCTTAATGACCGTTATGCCCAGTTTCAGAAGGCACTAAACTTATACTCTGATAACGTCTACACAGCCTTCGGGAAAGCCAAGGAGGCAGAGCAACGAGAAAATATCAGACGCTACCAAAGCCGAATGTCATAGAGTATGAAAAGGCTCTAAAGAGAATAAGGCTAATGCAATAGGTACAATGGTCTATTCCATCTGATTTCTGGAGAGTTCTCTGCAAGCAATGAGCAAAAATAGACGCCTGGCGCAAAATGGCAGATGCTTCTATCCTGAATACCTCTGAAATTAAATACCTCGAGTATCATCGATGCAGTACAGCTACTCAGCCCAGGTGCTTCATATAGAGACATCGCAGGTAGTGACGAGCACGCCAACAGAAAGCGTGGAGCAATATGCAGGGCAAGGACATCATTATACCCTTGTTGATTTTGCCTAGCTGGTATGTCCCGCCAGAGTCCTTGCCGTGATATATCATTGCCAGGGCTCAAGAAGATTTATCTGAGACGTATCACAAGGATGGGTTAGAAATCGTAGGTATTGCAGTATGGGACAACGGCAGACCACGGAAAGCAGTCGAAAGCCTCGCTTTGCCATGGCCATCACATCTTCAGTCCCTAAGGCGACTGACCTCTGTGGTGTTACAGGCATCATATTATGCTCATTGACCCTCAGGGTAAGATTATCGCTCGCTCACTTCACGGCGAGAAGACATCCTAGCTCTTAGAGTCAGAGAAAGTAAGAACAGGTACCTGATGAGACCATTGCGTCATACGGCACTCACTGCGTTATACGACGTCAGGCTTGGTCATTTACATGAGTAAACTCCCTGCGCCTCAGTCTCAATGCGTGTAGATTGCGCATTCTGCAAAGCTCCCCCAAAACAAGTAAAACTCTTTATCCTCTTGGGATACCTTCGGGCGGTCTTTATAGTCTGTCACTCTCTTATGTACCAAATGAAATAGGCTGTCGTAGGATTATACTGACAGCCCATTCAACTTTTCTAAATTCAACATATTATTATTCTTGACCTTTTTCTACTTTACGCACACACTTTCTTTGTGAGACCTACCACATCCCGACAAGCATCCATCTTATCACCCTTCTTCATATCAGACTGTAGACAGCACCGCCTTTGGCTGCAAACTGTAAGACTTCTTTTCGCCTGTCATCCGGGCTCACATGTACTACACGTAGGATTGTTTCTCAGATCTCACATGCCATTACATCTTTGCCATCAGTTTTGCACGATCATTTGTTAGCTTCCTTCTTATCGCAAGACTTCTTATCCTTCTGACAGCAAGATTTTGGGGTCTTAACTTGTGCTACTTCTTGAGCTACTGCTACAGTGCCTAGGCCCAAACTATACAGGGCTGGTGCTACAATGATTTTCTTCATGATTATAGTCCTTTAATCTATATTGTAGTTTTAACTAGGTAGATCAACAAACTATCATTTTGAGGCACCGAGCTAATAACCCTCTGACTCCTATTATTGTTGTATAGAAACAATCTATCATTTCATATAGAAATCTTCACATAATGAGTTTAAACCAACTAAACCCATCAGAATCAACCCTAAAAGTCATAAAAGACTTTTAGGGTTTGATAAATTATCTATCTTAAAGCTATTGATTAGCGAGCTTCCCAAACCAAGAGCACTTGCTCCTAGTACTGCGGGCATCGCTTTCTTTAGCTGAGAGAAAAGAAGCTGGTCTTACCACTTATAGATAGGAAGAAGGTTCTTCCGTGACGCTTGTGATATCGATAGGTCTCACTCTTAGTTAGACCACCGAAGAGAATGAGTTGCTTCAGGACTAGAGAACGTAACAAAGTCAGCGAATGAGTTCACCGAGATAGCTCCCGCTGCTTCAAAAGATTTCTTTCTAGAGCAAGAGCATCGCCCTGCATAGCTGCATCATAAACATCCTTACTTGTGATAGCATCTACATCAACCAGAATTCGCAGCAAACTCTCATCCGAACGAGGTGCTTAGATACTCACTGAGCGGTACGAGGCTACACCTGTAGCTGATGTATAAGTTTTTCTAGACAGTCTTGGCGACCACAGCCACACATACGATCATTACGACGTACAATCATGCCTGACCAAGCTCCTCCCTGCAGAAACCATCGCGACCATAAACAAGCTGACCACCGACTACAATGCGCTACCAACACCAGTACCGAGTGTGTAATAACGGTGAAGTCCTTCATACACGAGCAGCACCATGGGGTCATTTCTCCAATAGCAGCAGCATTTATGGGTCATTAGTAAGCGCTGCACCGGGATACCAATACGCTCTTGAATCATTTGAGCTTAGAGGTATTTTGCTCTTCCATGGGAGGTTAGGAGCAAACCCAATAGAAACCATTAAAAATAGTACCATTAGAGCTCCAACTCCAATACCTCGGATTTATCACTTACCACCAACTTGCTCAATAAGCATGTTTCAAACCTACTACGAGGTCATCAAGATAAAGTTCAATCTCGCTGTGTACAGCTGTCTTAATAGAAGCATTCCACCTTCATTACCATCGGGCATCTACAATGCCGAAAACGGTGTTGGTCCCACCAAGGGTCCACGCCTATAACGTAGGGTTTGTCCATTGTATCCAAGTGTTATTTATTTAGTGTTATGGAGGCAAAGATAATAAAAGTTTGTGGACGAATTAACCTCTCTCTATCTCGGTTTAAAAGGGCCAAATACGAGCATATAAATATATTTAATTCAAAGTTTGAACACTCTTAAAATAGGTCCACAAACGCAATAAGAAACCGAGACAATGGCCTCAATGAAATATGCTTGAAGAACAGCTACAATACGCTATAGAAAAGGTTCAATAAAATTAGAAAATACTTAAATACATAAAAGAGGCTGAGCGCAGCCCATCCTCTTCCACATACAATCATTGAGTTAATTCATCGTGTCTCGCACTATATCTTAGGAGTACCGGAAACTATAAAAGTTTAATCTACTATATATTTTATTTTTCTAAACGAGAAATACGACCCACTAAACTCTGACTATGAGACTATTACATCGTCCCTCCTCTGTTTATTTTCTGCTCGGATGATTAAAATCATCTTCTGCACGACGCCCAACAAGGATGTCATCAGAGACCGGGAGATACTTCTCTCTCTAATATCTCATCATATTTATCTCATATTGATGCCCTCCGTAGAGTACCATCGTCCCACACTAGCGACTTTGTTAGCAATACGCCTAAAGCAATATATACTTGATGCGTCTGCCGTATGCTTGAATAGCTTCACGACCTTGCGATGCTACATAATTATGAAAATAAGTCTGTACTGGAGCCTCTTGAATATCAACACGCTCTTTAATAGAAAGTTTTCTACATCACGATAAGTATAGAACACTATCAACAGACTAGCTTGCTTGACGCGCTCAAGATTGTAGATTCTAGACTCTTCCGCTAAAACAGATTTTAGAGCCTCATCTTTCTATAAGTTCAAAGGCCCAAGGTTGAGAATTTATAGAGCTTGGAGACAAGGCTAATACTTCCTTGATTGTAGCAAGTTGTTCCTCACTCAATCTAAATGATGGGTCGTACACCTTAGTGGTATAACGACTCTTTGAGTAACTTGATAATATCCATAATGTCAATAATATGATTAAAAATAAACCTCGGTAGGTTGCCTAAACAGCAGCATATCCTACTGAGGATAAATCAATAACTCTACATTAATTATCATTCGTAGAGCATCTGTAATATGTCTGGTATTTGCTCTATAAGCGAACTAGCCGTTAAGCTCTCCAGGCGAAATACTGAGCTGCAATATAATCACCCTGCCGTTCCAGGCAAGTAACAAGCTATTAACACCGCTGTAAGCGTATCACAACCACGTGACAATAAAGCCAACAATTAACCCTGTGGACATCTCCCACTCCATTGAAGCCATACCGGGATTTCCCTTTAAGATTAAGTAAACATTTCCCGAAGCTCTACAAATGGTATTGTAAGTTCCTTTTAAGCACTATTGTAAGATTTCGCCTACTTGAGAGTTGTAGCTCCTTCGATAAAAATCGACTATTCTATATTGCATTCAAGCAAAGACTTCTTAGTCTTATCATCGAGAAGAAGCACATCCTCTGGGATAACATCTAACAAAGCTGTGCTCTGAATTGTTTCTATAGCTGTACCATCTAAAACAAGAGGCTGCTCTGTACGATAAACATGTATTTCTCAACTCATCCTCCTGAAAGTGACGATTTCATTCCCGTAGTCTATAGCTGTAGCTTTATAGAGCGGAGTCTCTTGGCGGGTTATGCTCATGAGCTCTGTATCACTCAATATCAGCCAGGTGTCGCCAAGATTAAGGAACATGAGCTTGAGTCGGACATGACTTACAGTACCTACTCCAGTAGTCATAGTAGCCTTCGTCGCTCAAATCAATTGACCATAATAACCACTATCTCCACCAACGATGAAGAGCTTTTGGCCATAGTTAGACTTATGACTAAAAAGTATCTCTTCTCAGCAATGAACGTAGCTAAAGACTGCTCACTATGGTAATAGTATGTACTGCTTACCTGCTCCTTGGGATTATTGCTCAGACCAAGGAGAAACGACGAACCATTCTCCTACATAGGGCGCATTCTCACTCATCAGGCATAGCCAAACGAGGAGATTCAAAGGTTATCGTTTTATTTGCTCGTGTAGCCTTTGACCTATCTGCAGCTATGTTGCCATCATGCAAGTATGCCCCGATGGCAAGTCAATACTGACAAGCTCACGACCAAGCTGTTAATCCATTGAGCTAAGTTCACCATGCCATCAAGACCATGAGTAGCCTCTGAGCCAAATAAACCATCAATGATTAAAGCATCTTCAGGAATAGTAGGAGCAGTGAATTGATTGGTAATGTAATGAACACGCACTTCTGCTTGTTCGCTACGTGTACGCTACACTCGACACACCTCTGATGAACTCCCTATATTTAGAGAAAGAGTAAACCTCTGTGAGCTGTAGCATCTAGCCTTCAAAAGACGTGCCACAGCAAAAGCGATAGCTACCATTATCAGCATACCCGGCGAAAAATAAATACTGGACGAGCAAAGCCTCTATACTGTTCTGTAAACAAGGGTTGTAAAGAGGCTTGTGCTGACTCTCTATAAGGTCATGTTCGCTTATATTTCCCAGTTGCCTGAGCAAGCTGATATAAGCGCATCAGTTGAAGTGCAGAGTAAATTTTATTCATTAGTCCATATTACCTCTGACGATGCCTCGCTCTGATGAGGGTGATAAAAGTCAATGATAAATTGAGTTATTTCATCGTTAGGCTGTTCTTCTTGAATAACCTTGATAGCCTGAGTAGTATTAAGTCCTCTCTGATAGATGGTGCGATAAATCTCGTTGATTTGATAAATCTGAGCATTCTGTAAAAACCTCTACGACGCAATCCCACGATGTTTATACCACAATAAGAAAGAGGGTCACGACCAACTAGCACATAAGGAGGAATATCCTTACTGACACGACTACCGCCCTGTATCATTACATGCTTAGACACGCGACTAAACTGATGAATGAGTGTTCCTCCACTAGCAATAGCATAATCATCAATGATTACCTCACCCGCTACCTGAGAAGCATTTCCTATGATGATGTTATCACCAAGAATACAATCGTGTCCCAATATGACTATAAGCCATAAGCGACAATGGCTACCCAACAACAGTCTTACCTCTTGAGGCAGTACCTCGATTGACGGTAGCGCACTCTCTTACTTGTGTATAGTCACCAATAATCGCTACACTATCCTCGCCAACAAACTTTAGGTCTTGAGGAATACCCGAGATAACAGCTCCTGGATGTATTTGACAGTGCTCACCTATACGCGCACCATAGCGCACATAAGCTCCTGAATGAATGATAGTCCCCTCACCAATAACAGTATTCTCCTCTACTACGGCAAAAGCTCCAATCTGCACCTCCTCGACTATTTGAGCAGAGGGATGCACTGAAGCCATCGGACTTATAAGATTATTAGACATAATTGTTCTTACTTATTCTTTACAATCTGAGCCATGAAGTCGCATTCGCAAACGAGCGTTTCCCCTACGAAAGCCAACCCCGCATATTAGCCATACCACGGCGCATCTCTGAAACTAGACGAACCTTGAAAATAAGCGTATCACCAGGCACTACCTTTTTGGCGGAACTTGACATTATCAATCTTCAAGAAGTAAGTTGAATAGCTCTCTGGATGTTTCCAAGTCTCCAAGGATGAAAGCAAACCCTCCGACCTGCGCCATTGCTTCTACCTGCAATACACCTGGCATAACTGTTCTCCAGGAAATGCCCTGAAAGAAAGACTCATTAGCTGTTACATTCTTAATACCAACAACGTAATCAGACCCTCTCTCAATGATTTTTATCTACAAGAAGGAAAGGGTATCGATGTGGTAAAAGCTCTTGGATGCGTTTAACATCCATGAGGAGGTTCTTTATTAGGGTCATAAATAGGAGCCTGACTCTCGTTCTGCTTAATCTCGACGAGATCTTCTGACCCATCTCATTGTTAATCTTATGCCCTGGGCAGGTCGCAATAATACGCCCTTGAGATAGGGCGACCAATGATGAAAGGTCTCCAATACATCAAGAGTTTATGTCTTGCAGGTTCATTAGGAAGATGATGGTGCATTATTGATATAACCCTAGCTCAATACCCTTCTTAGGCTCTACGCCCATAAGCTTGCACAAGTCATTGAGGCGACTCTGCTCCATCTCCTTATCGTAAATAACGAGAGCATTATCAAGGTCTCCACCCTTTACAAGATTATGCGCTAGTAACTGCTCTATCTCACGCACAAAAACAAAAGGTGCGAGATAGAGGCAATCTCTGTCTCAAACTTCTTGAGGTTATCCAATGAGGCAAACTGATTGCTCAAGATAGGACTATCAAAACTAATATGAACATCTACGCCAAATGAGTGGTCAGGGGTAAAAGGATACGACTGCGTCCATCTTCACTTACAACCTCTGTTCGCTGCTTGACGATATAATACTCTCGCTCTAACTCTTGAAAACAAGACCTACTTCTTTAATCTTACGCACATACTCAATAGCGCTACCATCAAGAATAGGAAACTCAGGAGCATCTACATCAATATAGCAATTGTCTACACCCCAAAGCATAGAGAGCACTAAGACCATGCTCGATAGTACTTACTTGGACATCACCCTTTCACATAGAACAGTTCCTCGCTCCGTACCCTTAACGAACTCGCTAAGAGCAGGTATCTCAGGGAGTGCCTTCTACATCTACGACGAATAACACGACCAGTGCCAGCTGGAGCTGGGTGAAAACTTATATTGATTTGCAGACCTGTATGTAGTCCCTTACCACTGAGGGAAAAAAACTTCCTTTTAGTGTCTGTTGCTTAGACATTATCTTCTTTCTTAGCGTTGTTAATAATCTTTTTCTAGTTCATTGAGGGCGACGATACATATCGGGAGCTTATTCATGACAGCATAGGTGCGCATAGCCCACGAGCATCCATTGCAGGAGCACTAGGAGCGTCTTACCATCTTCAACGTCACCAATGACGCCTGTCTGCCCTCCTAGCTGTACCTTGTTGCCAATCTTTAAGATGACCTGCAATACCAACCTGTCCTCCAGTCTGACACCATGAGCCAATCTTAGACGAACCAGCCATACCGCCTTGAGCAGCCATAACTGTATGACTACCAACTTCACAATTGTGAGCTATCTGGACAAGATTATCCAGTTTAGCTCCTCTGCGAATAATCGTACTACCCCATTACGGCTCTATCGATACAAGCATTTGCTCCCGACCTCTACATCATCTTCGATGATAACGTTTTCCCTAGTTGAGAATCTTATGATAACCATCTAACTGAGGTGCAAAAGCCAAAGCCATCAGCACCGATGACAGCCCCTGCATGCAGATGCAGCGCGCACCAACCTCCCGTACGGTGATAAATCACGACATTAGGGTAAATAATAGAATTGGCACCAATCTTACTATCCTTACCAATATACACATTAGGATAGATATAAGACCCCGCACCAATCTCTACACCATCTTCGATAACCGCACCCAGCACCCACATAAACGACGCCATCAATTTGGGCTGTTTCGCTAATCACTGCTCGGTGAATACCCTTTTGGACGCACTGTTAGCTGGAGCTTCTGCCATCTGCATCAGTTCTGCCAAAGGCCGCATAAGCATTAGGCACACGAATGAGGCGTTGCTTTACATGCTTCTTTAAGCTCTAAATCCTCATCGACAAGCACGATGCTTGCCTCTGAGGTATATAAGAATGGTTCGTATTTCTTATTTGATAAGAATGTTAATTGACCTTCTTTGGCTTCTTCAATCTTCGCAAAGTCATTAACGACGACCTCGGCATTACCCTCAATCTTGCCATGCAAGATATGAGCGAGTTGCTCTGCACTAAACTGTAATGCCATATCGTTTTTACTTTGCGTCTACTAAATTAGCTCTGTGTAATAAGTCTGCCATCTCGAAGCGAATCTTTTCTGCTTCCTCTGCAGCCTTAATATCAAACTGCTCGCTATCATCGGCATAGATGATGCTACGAGAAGCATTGACGAGAATACCACACTGCTCATTAAATCCATGTTGAGCCACTTCGCTAAGGCTTCCGCCCTGCGCTCCGACACCCGGGATTAAGAGGAAGTGCTCTGGTACAATCTCACGGATACGAGTCAGCATATCAGCCTTTGTAGCCCCGACAACGTACATCATCTGTTCGCTAGTACCCCATTCCTTAGATAGTCTTAGTACGCGTTCGAATAGATACTCTCCCTGTGCATCTTGCATCATTTGGAAGTCCTCACTACCGGGGTTACTTGTTAGAGCAAGTAGTATCGTCCAAGCATTAGGGTTTCTTTAGCGTTGGCATCACGCTGTCCTTACCCATATAAGGCGAAATCGTAACAGCGTCAAGATTCATATTTTTCAAAGAAGCTGCGTGCGTACATATCGCCTGTATTACCAATATCGCCACGCTTTAGCATCTGCGATAATAAATTGGTCAGGGGTAATGCTCTTGAATATAATAGACAGTTTTTCTCAAAACTCTTCAAACCAAAAGAGCCCATACTCTCATAGAAAAGCCAAATTAGGTTTGTAGGCTACACAGAGATGAGCCGTAGCATCGATAATAAGTTTATTAAATTCGAAGACCGGGTCTTCCTTTATCCATCAGATGTGCTGGTATTCGAGCAATATCAGTATCAAGACCAATACAGAGAAAACTGCGCTTACGCTTTATATTCTCAAAAAGTTCTTGTTTAGTCATAATAATCTTAATCTTTCTGTTAGATGGCAGCTTCCTTCATGCGCTCAATGTTTTCAGCGATAATCAACTCATCAATAATCGGCTGAATTTCACCATTCATAATCGCACCTAGGTTATACAGCGTGAGGTTTATTCTATGGTCAGTTACACGACCTTGAGGATAGTTATATGTACGGATTTTAGCAGACCTATCCCCAGTAGAGACCATCGTCTTACGCTTGGCTGACGATAGCTTCATTATGCTTAGAAACCTCTATATCATAGAGCTTGGTACGCAACATCTGCATAGCAAGTCTCTATTCGCTAACTGTGTACGTGCTTGCTGACAAACCACGACAATACCCCGTAGGTTTTGTGTGTCAGCTGCACTTTAGTTTTCTACCTTATTGACGTTCTGACCTCCAGCACCTCCAGACCTAGAAGTGTGGAAAATCGATATCAGCAGGATTTAATACGACATCCACTTCCTCTGCCTCAGGAAGGACGGTACTGAATGCTGCCGAAGTATGTACACGTCCCTGAGTCTCTGTTGCTGGCACACGCTGTACGCGGTGTACTCACTCTCATGCTTGAGAATACCATAAACACCTTCACCAGTAACACTGAAGATAATTTCTTTGTAGCCACCCGACTGTACCTTCGCTAACACTTGTTACCTCGCACTTCCAGCCACGTCCTTCGCAGTAGCGTACGTACATTTTGTAAAGGTCGCCTGCAAAGATAGCAGCTTCATCACCACCCGTACCTCCATGAGTTTCCATAGCTACATTCTTCTCATCCTCTGGGTCTGCAGGGATAAGAAGGGACTTAATCTCTTCTTCTAGGGCTCGGAATGCGCTCTTCAGACTTCATTCATCATTTCACGAGCCATAGTTCTCAGTTCAGGGTCACTCTCTGTTTCAGCGTTTCCGCCCTCTTCAATGTTTCCTAATAGATTACGATATTCCTTTCCTTTGGCAAGGATACGCTCTAAATCACGATACTCTTTTACTGAGCTTCATGAGCGTTTTTGATCTGCAATAATGTCTGGTGCAGTAATAAGGGAAGTTATTTCCTCAAAACGGATTTCTAGTCCTCTATGCGACTAAGCAAATCGTTCTCTGATGCCATATATATATTTAGTTGTTTTTATTCTTGATTTATTATTGTTCTTAATACTTAAAGTACCCCCAAGGAGAATGTATCTCAGGCTATTACCCTCAGCGCGGTCTTCAACGCGACCGACAATCTGAGCATCGACGCCATAGCTACGGCTAATCTCGATTATGCGCTCAGCATCTTCGGGAGCGACATATAGCTCCATACGATGCCCCATATTGAATACCTTATACATCTCTTGAGGAGGTACCACTCTCCTCGTGTATAAGCTTGAATAGCGGAGGAATAGAGAACAGATTATCCTTGATAACCTTCTTATTCTTCACAAAGTGCAATACTTTCGTTTGAGCTCCACCAGAACAATGCACCATGCCATGGTTTTTGGCTCTCATCTCGCTCAAAATCGCTTTTGATAATAGGTGCATAGGTGCGTGTTGGAGACAATACCAAACGACCTGCATCTAGAGGGACTACCATCGACAGTATCAGTCAAGTTCTTATTACCGCTATATACAAGTTCTTCGGGTACAGCTGCATCATAGCTCTCAGGATATTTCTTAGCAAGCTCATGAGCAAACGACATCATGTCTAGCACTTGTCAAGCCATTACTGCCCTACCACCATTATACTTGCTTTCATAGCTTGCTTGCCCCGAAGAAGACAAACCAACGATTACATCACCACCACGGATATTACCATTATCAATAACATCACTACGCTTCATACGGCAAGTAACCGTACTATCGACGATGATTGTGCGTACTAGGTCTCCTACATCAGCAGTTTCACCTCCAGTAGAGTAAGCTACCAACACCCATCCCGTAGTTCAGCCAGCAGCTCTTCTGTTCGTTGATGATGGCACTAATAACTTCACCTCCAACAAGGAGTTTATTGCGTCCGATTGTGGAGGATACGAGGATATTATCCGTCGCTCCCACACACAGAAGGTCGTCTATATTCATGATAAGCGCATCTTGCGCAATATCTCTCCAGACACTAATATCACCCGTTTCTTTCCAATACATGTACGCAAGTGAGCTCTTGGTACCAGCTCCATCTGCATGCATGATATTACAATACTCAGGATTTCCCCCAATATATCGGGAATAATCTTACAGAATGCCGTAGGATAAAGACCTTTATCTACATGCTTAATAGCATTATGAACATCCTCTTTACTAGTAGATACACCACGCTGTATATATCTCTCGTCCATAGTTTTGTTTTTACTTAGGTGATATGAGTTGAAGTCTAACGTAGACAAGCACGTCCCCTTCTGTGGGACATAGTCTTCATCCTTATTATTCATCTTGTATAATTGTTTCTAGTCTAATACCATAACGTTGAGCAATGCTATACATCGAGTCTCCGATAGTCACCACATGACTCTTATAAGACTCTGTCGCACGGCTATGCTTTTTCTCTAGATAGATAATATCTCCTTCTTGGAAAGTCATATCTAAAAGGAACATCATTGTAACGAGCTAATTTCTTTGCTGGAAGCACCCACATCATCGGCTATACGCTGCAAGTTATCGCCCGGATCTGCAAGTACATAGTAGAGACCATAGCTCATATAGATAGGACGCTGAGGGCGTCTGAACTCGATGAGTTTGGCGACGCTGTGGACTTGGTTCGAGGGCGATTAAATGACTTATCATCCTCCATCCAAAGGGGATATTTGCCACCATCAAGCGCATAAAAGCTCGTAAGTTTCTATGATTTGGATTAAGCGGTTTGCATAACCCTTATCGGTCGCATAACCTGCCATTTGCAAGCCCCTTAGCCCAGCCTCGGTAGTCATCACTACATAAAGCATATAGACTCAAATAACGTTTATTCTTGAGGAATATAGAGTGATCTTCATAGCTATCCTCCCATTTATCATAGGGCGAAAACACTCATTGGGAGCATCGTCCGTCTTATAAGTACGCTTACCAGACCAAGAGCGATGACATTTGATACCAAAATGGTTATTAAAATCTTTTTGCTAGCTACTACGCCCAGCACCAGTTTCCACAATCCCCTTGTGCCATAGTAATACTCGCAGGCACGCTATATCTATCCATTTGTCGTATAGCTTCCTTGCAGTGCTTACGGATATAGCCTTCAACAGCCTCTTGACGCCTTGGCGTCTGAGCTACAGAGTTGCCACAGCAACTAAGCAGACTAAAGATGCAGGAATATAATCTATACTTCGATAATTATCATACTTCTTATAAATATGGATACTATAATCCACTTATTTGTGCAAAGATACGAAATAAGCACCCAAACGAGGCTAAGGCACAGAAAGGCAAAGCACATCATGATTTCGATTAGCCCGCCCCAGCGAGAAGAAGATGTATAGGGTTGATATGCACGAATGTTTTTTTCGTCTAACATTCAGGGGGCATATCAAAAATAGACTCTATTATTCCGTAATATTATTTTTAGTGGGAATAAATAATTGAGATATTTTTCTAGTATTTCCATCTACCGTTGGAATAATTGGGTTAAGAAGCCAATACCTCTGACCATTAGAATCAGCATCAATCGCTCTTAGTTGCTTATCTGTACAGAGGTACATCCCAGAAGCACGACTTCTAATAGTCCATAAAGCCGTTTTGATGTTGTTCCAAGTCCCATTTGTGTCTTTTGTAAGGCATCGATGTTATATCACTTTCCGTTAGAATTTGTCCTCCATCAATCCCTAGATGTATAAGATTCATCCCGTCGTTGTAGCCTAGCAATTCAACACGAAGATACTGGTTATTCAATTTAATGGGTTGGGAAAGTCTTAGGATTACATAGAATATAGTTGATGGCAGGAAATACATTATACAAAATCCCCGATATATATTTAATCTTTAAGGAGTATTTGATATAAGGTCTGGGATAGGGAGTATAGCATCCTCACCTCGCCCTAGCATTAGAAATGAATTATCATTTCTAATACCCTTTTCCCATGCTCTAACATCTAAAGATTCAATAGTTTCCTCTTTATAGAATGCAGCTACACTTAGAAGGGATTTTTCTGGAATATAATCACTTCCACCTTGACGAGTATATCACAGAAATGTCAGTTGAGTTTTTTCTCCACCTTTATTTCTTAGAGTAGGATCTATAGTTTATCTTGTTATCCCAAATTTCTGGCCTCCAACTTCTTTACATCTTCGGCAGAAAATATTGAAGAATTTGCAGACACCAGAGGTCTATGTAGGGACCAACGTAGTACTTTTGTTTACAATATGTGTACCATATTTTGATATTAAATCAGCGGCACTTAATTGAGACAAATCCTAACAAATCTTTTTATTGAGATAGAATTCCAGATTTTTAGGATCAGATAAATCATACATTATAACCTTATCCTTTTCTGTAGATAAAGGAATTGTATGTATGACTTTTTCTTGTTGTTCCGAGAAACATCTGTTGTAACGTACGACAAAAGTATTCAAACTTATACGTTGCAGTAGTAGAAAAAGCGAATAGAATCAATTGAAGTCGTTTTACTTAAATCTTGATGAGAGCTCTTGGTGAAGATCTAAACTCCCGTAAGCATTTACAATAGGATGAAGATTTTCTTCCTCGATTGTCCTTCCAAATGGAGACCACGGAGCAGTTCCATTTGATATAATACTGTAGATCCGTAAATCCTCTCGCATCAGTAAATGAACTTTTTGAGAAGATTAAACCCTTTTTCCGAGATATCGTTCTGGGAGTAGACCGCTTTCTGCAATACGAAAAATCAGTATAGCTAGGAACATTCCAGCTATCTAGTATAGCTTTTTCAGGTTTTAAAACTTGAGGGAGAACTAAGTGGCATCTCTTTCTGACAAGAGAATAAAAGTGCAGAATAATTCCTGCTCCAATATAGAAGGACTTTTCATTTTGTATTTATAATTTGACCAACACCTATCTAAAGTCTAGAGAGTTGCATATCTTTTTATAATCTTCTTTAAACAAAGATAGTAATCATTGACACGATGACCAGTGCAAAGAAGGCAATCGCATCAAATTCGGCACATCATCGTCAAGCGTAAAACAAGGATAAAACTAAGTTCAAAGGGATAAATCTGTAAGTACGTAGTACTCGCTTCGATGAGTACCTCGTACTCGTTTCAGTAAGCACACGTAAACACTTTGGTGAGTACATCGTACTTATTTCGGTGAGTACGCGTACTCGTTTCGGTAAGTGCGTGTACTTATTTTGAGTAGTACACGTATTTATTTCAGTGAGTACGCGCGCTTAAATTTGTAAGTACGTAGTACTTTCTGGAACTTCAGCTGTAGTCTGTACAAACTACACGTGTAGTCTCTCTCAAACTTCAGCTGAAGTTTGTACAGACTTCGCCGTGGTTTTGAGTTTTAGGAAAGGCACTTATAGTTTTTATCTTTGCAGAGACTAAGCATTTCATTAGTATGGCAAAAAGAAATCGAACGTAAATTTTTAGTCCTTAACGAAGACTTCAAGCAAGCAGCAATACGAGTACATCATATTGAGCAAGGGTTATCTAGAAACAGAACCACCCCGACAGTGCGCATACGTATTAAAGACGATGAAGCATTCACAACCATTAAAGGTAAGTCTACGTCAGACGGATTAACTCGTGATGAATGGGGATACCCTATTCCTCGCCACGAAGCACAAGAGATGATGAACCTTTGCTCCACCCTCCTCTACGAAAGGAGCGTTACATCGTTCCGAACTCAGGGCATATTTGGGAAGTTGATGTTTTTCACGATAGACACGAAGGTCTAATTATTGCAGAAGTGGAACTCACAGATGAACAAGAAGAGATTGAGCTACCGCAGTGGATTGGGCGTGAGGTAACGGGAGACATCAGGATACTATAATGCCTACCTCATTAACTCAGACCTACACAAAGTAAGCAGGGCAAGCGCATCAAAATAGCACTATCTTTGGGTTATGGATGTGCAAGATTATTTTTCAAAGGTAGAAGATTCCCGTGTAGTGGGTCGTTGAAGACAAGCAGGCTGAAAGCCTTTATCCTACATTTTGTCAGCGTGCCAGCAAAATGGGTGCGCACTGAAGGCAGAACGTTCTGAACCTTGTATACAAACAAAGCATACTACTCTGAAGTATTCCTTGAATAAGTAGCATTTCTTTGTGGTTATCATATTCCCCCATTGATTTGAGTGGAGAATTTCATACATAGACGACCCCAAAAACCCTCATAACAACACGTAGAGCCTCAAAAAGACATCTCAACACATAAAATCGTCTCACAAGGAAAAACGCTACAGAATTGAGGGTTAAAACCAATAGGTGCTTAATTGGACTTCAATTAAGCACCTATTGAAGATCAAAGTAGAGCTTAGTTGCGATGCAAGTAAGCACCTGTAAGGATTGGAATAAGAAAAACAGGACTTCCCCTCCCTAAAGGGAGGGAAGTCCTCCTTTATTTTTCAGTATAATCTACGATGAGTTGCTGGAGTCCTTCTTTTGTGCGGGTGTCATACTTGGCAGCATCCATGCTCGACTTATTCAGATATTCCGCAGTCAACTTTAATTCTTGTCTTCTCGCTTCGTGTACCTAATAATGCTTTGTCGCCAAGATAGATAGCGTCCTTTCTGTCCTTCAGCTTCAGATAAAGTTCACCTTTATCTAATGGATGTTCAGGATGTAATTGCTCTTTCCGTCGGTAAAGAGTACCTCGAAGAACTGTGGGTGGCGTGTTCCGATATTAATAGAACCACTGCCGCCGGCGTTTCTTAACACACCGTCTTTTTGAGCCCTTTGTGACCGATATAGGTCTTGCCACCTGCATAGACGATTACGTTGTCTGCAGCCTTGAACTTCTGTTCGGTCTTGCCATTCGCACCGTTGTGCGTCAGTGTTACGGCTGATCCCATTGCCGGTGCGTCAAGGTCGAGGATTCCACTGGTTCCTCTACCCATCTTCTTTTCAATAGATTCATATACGATAGTGATGTTGCCTTCGTGTGTCGTGCCGTCAGCAAGTACCACCTTGCCGGGCACATTATAGATGTTCACGGAAGCATCCCTGGCCTCTTGCACCAGCTGTCGTTCCTCATCGGCAGCCTTTTGCTCATCTGCTTTTGCCTTGTTTGCCAGTCGCAGCTTGATATTCTCCGTCCTATCATCCCAGTGCATAGCCGTTTGCAAGCAGTTTTGATACCATACGGCGCACCATCTCGTCCTCGGAGAGTTTGGATGCAGTCTTGTATTGCAGGAAGGGAAGTTTCCTGTCATCACAGGTTGTTATGTTGCTGAAATTCTCGCTGCTGTTCCAAGATTCGAGCTTAATCTCGGCTACATGGTTGCCCACACGGTCCTTGACATAATAGTTTGCTTTGCCTAATGAAGGTTCATTGACAAGAACCTTTCCCACCATCTCCTTATTGATGATAATGTCGCCATTGTCGTTGATGGAGACGGGATGCTGTGCGGTAAAAGTCCTCATCGGTTTTTCTCCATCTTTTTGACTATGGTATAGATGCTGTCCCATTTTGCAGAGAAAGGACGCGAGCCCTGCTCGAAGAGGTCGTCAATGGTGGATTTCCTGATACCGCTCACTTCGATGAGCTGAGGGTTTGCTGTCTAACAGTTTGTAGACAAAGTACTTCGTGTTGGACAGCACAAACCTGTCTTTCGGGTTTTGCAGTTCAAAGACTGCGCCTTCAGGTGATGTGAACTGGAGCCAGTCTTCTGGTGTGCTGACGCCTTGTTTTGTCGTGTTCGTAATGACGAATGTGAACACCTTTTTTCCCATCAGGCGTAGACAGGGTCGCAGACTCTTTTTCTCTTCTTTTACAAGTGCTACTGGTGTTCCGTCAAGTAATACCTCCCTTTCTTTATTTTTCAGGTCTTGGGCATGTGCGGAAAGCACCATGGAGCTGGCGATGAAGCCTAATACTGTTTTTTCTCATTTTACTTATTTGAGTTTTAGATTAGTATGAATGACTGCAAAGGTAGTGATTTTTATATCTAACTTAATTCCGCAGCATAAATTCTTGTGAGAACTCTAAGTGTCTGAGAAACAAAGTTCTCAAAAACACAATGATATCTCAGAAATTTCACCTATCTCGGAGCTGCAAACATAACAATTAAGCAAAAACTGACATGGCAAAGGTAGCAATTAAAAACAAGAATATCACTTCTTTCGGTGGAATTTACAGAGCAACCCAAAGTAGTAAGCTCTCACTAAAAGAAATTAGAGACCTATCGCTGTTAGTACAGCAATAGGTCTCTAAATTCTATAAAACTATATGCAACTTTTTATTTTACTTGCCTAGACGAGCAAGAATAGCCTTAGCACTTTGGCTGAGAAGAACTACAGCACCAGCGAGGATAGCCACGTCCTTAATAACCAAGCGACCAGCACCTGTTAGATAAGGGAAGCCATTAGCATACTCACCTGCTGCAAGAGCTTCTGGCGAAGCATGTACCCAAGCCTCTGGAGTAGTTACCAAGAATGAAAGTGTTCCAAATGTCATGATGATGCAAAGCACTTCACCAGCAAGACCAAGATATGGATTGAACATACCAAGGAATACCAAGATACCGATAGCACAAATCAAAAGACCAAGACCGTGTGAGAATGTATAAGTGCGGTTCTCTACGTGCCATGCACTCTTAGCAGGGTCATAAGCACCTTCCTTTACTTCATTCAACTTATACTCCTTAACAACTTTTCCTTCAGGAGAAGTAACTTCATTGCTAGCATTCTTAAGCATAAAGCTCATGAATGGGCTATTAGCAACAAACTTAACGATACCATTTGCCTCATAATTGGCAAATTTGAGACCACCAATCCAAACGAAGATAATTAAGATAGCAACGCGGATAAGCTTTATAACCTAAGTTTTTGCAGGTTTGCTGCACAGTCTAGGAAAACTGACAAATAACTTATTCATAATATTGTAATTATACGTTTAACAATTCTACATTTTATCAAGTGCAAAGTTCGGAAGAATTATCCTAAGCGACAATAACAATAAGGGAAGAATAATTATCAATTTGGGACTACATCATTGGGTCTTCATCTTCAGAAGGTGCAAATTGAGACCAATCTAGTTCTTTTGGGGGTATCTAAGGGAGAAGAAGTAATACTCTCAAAACCGCGAAGGCTTGCTTAAGATATTTATCTGTTGGCAATCAACCACAGGGAAGACCCGTACCTCGCCTTGCCTATTGGTATTCTTATCGTAAGTGAGGCGACCTTCCACATGTAGCGTTTGGCCTTCTTGTACAGATTCCTCTATTAGTTGGGCTATATCTCCCCAAGCTGTAATCACATGACGAAGTTCTTGCTCTTTTTGGTTCATCGCCCTCCCTCTGAGGAGGAAAGGTTTCTTTTGTTCGCAAAGATAAAAATCAGCACGCACATGACTATAACCGAAATAACGAACATTAGGATCTGACTCTACAATCCCTTCTAATATGACCTTATTTACCTGCATTTCTCCGCTTAGCTTGTATGAGTAGTCGTTCAAATTGCTCCGCTCGCTCTTCATCTCCAAGACGTTCGTAGCTCTTAATAATAAGCTCTATTGCAGGAATATGAGCCGTATCTTGTGCAATCAGACGAGCTAGTGGTTCTATGGATTCCTCATACATAGCGTAGCTGGAATAGTATTTCCCTAGTTCGTATAAAACAGTGGCATGCAGGGGTGATAGAGCTTCTGCTTCACGGAGGGCTGATAGCTGTTTGTTTCTATCCTTCTGCATGCGATAGGCACGGGCCTGGCCTAAACGAGCTTCAAGCGAACGTATATCATAATCGATAGCCTTAGCATAGCAGCGTAAAGCAGCCTCTGGGTCGTGTGCTTCTATCAGGCATTCATTGCCCATCTGCACATGCTCCTCCGACAATGCACGAAGACGCTTACGCCCATCTTCTAGCTCTCGGCGCAAAGTTCTTAGCTCTTGAGCCATCTGCTCTACTCGACCCGAACCTCTGGCAGAGCAATCTTAAGTAAAGCGGATTACTAAGTTGATTATTCCCTCTACTGCCGTACGAAAAGACACAATAGCATCGGAATACCTCCCTTGCTTCCACTCGGTATTAGCCTGTAAATAATGCTGATTAGCCTCTGCCCCTAGCGAAAAGCATCACCTAGCAACTCAGCATTATTCATCTGTTCAGTAATAGCGCGCTATCTCTGGACGTGCTATTATATCTCTCATACTGAATAGGGGCTCTCAGCGTCATACCCTCTAGAGCTACGACAGCGGCTAAGAGCCACATAGGTTTGCCCACTGGCAAAAAAATTCTATCCGTAAAATCAATAACGACTCGCTCGAACGTCAGCCCCTGACTCTTGTGGATAGTGATTGCCCAAGCTAGGCGAAGAGGATACTGCGTAAACATTCCTAGGGTTTCGGTAATAATCTCACCGTCTTCCTCATCGTATGTATATCTATTATTCTCCCAAACATTGCGCTCTACAGCATGAAGACTTCCGTCTTCTAGACGTATTGTGATTTTCTCTTCTTCTAGGTCAATATGTTCTATAACGGCAATCGTTCCGTTAGCCCATCGCTTATCTCTATCATTCGTGAGCAACATAACCTGAGCACCCTCTTTGAGTATGAGTTCCTCCTCTGTAGGCAGGTTTGCCTTGGGAAAGTCGCCCATCTACGACTCCGCCAATTCGATAGGTACGCCCTTCTATTTGCTGTAAGCACTCTTCATTGATAGCTGCGACTCTATCACGACGAGACGCTAGTGTGATGACTAAGTTTTCTTTCTCTGGTTGGTAATTGGGAACAACCCGATTATTAAGTACTTCCAAATCATGACTAGTCATTTTGACCATGCACGCACTCGGTCTAGAATTTCTACGAATTGAGCTTCTTCTTGCCTATAAACTTTACGTAGCTCAATGCCCAAGAGATAACATCTATCATATTCTGCGGAATTAAAAACTCGAGCAGCAAAAGAAATAATGAGAGCGGTAATAAACATCAAGAATTTGCCTATCCTCTGCACGGACAACTGGCTCCAACTGATAGAGGTCGCCAACAAACAGCATCTGAATACCACCAAAAGGCTGATAGGGGCGAGCCGTATAAGCTCTTAGGATTTTATCTATCGCATCGATAACATCCGCACGTACCATAGATATTTCATCTATGATAATCATCTCTAATGAGCGGATGAGCTTACGATGCTCGCTACTATAGCGAAAAAGACTTAAAGATTTTTATTCCGTTGTAAATCAGGGATCTTCAGGAGGAGAGGACGCAGTGGTAGTTTGAAGAATGAGATGTATTGTTTGTCCCTCCGATATTGAGAGCTGCAATGCCCGTAGAGGCTAGAAGGACATGCGTTTTTCTTGCTATGCTCATGAATATAGCGCAATAGAGTAGATTTACCTGTACCAGCTTTTACCCGTCAGGAATATGCAGTCCGATGTACTGCGTATAAGTTCTAGAAGCGTTTGTTGCTCTAGATTATTGGTATCTAGTATGTATTCGCTATCGTGCATTTAGCCTAGCCGAGCACTTTATTACGAGCTATCGTCGCAACGTATTCTTTGAGATAGTTAGGTGTCCAGTATGCAGTATCTACAAATACCTTTATCTTCATACAAGCGGCTGACAAGTGGCAACATATAACGAGCTTCGGGAACAAAATCTCCATCACATGATAATCTACACCAGCCCATAGACCTACACATTTCTTGGCTCCATCACCAAAGAAATGATAAGATAGTTCCTTCATATCTTCAGCAAAAAGATGCTCAGACTCTAGAATATAAGGACGCTCTTGCGCTAGAAACTTGCCCATCTTGATTATATGTCGCTGTGTACACTTCCATACGGCGAGCATCAATCATAGGTACAAGTCGTAAGCTTTTCATTTACAAGGTTACTAGGCAAGTGATTGCCTATACCCTCAGCCATCAAAGCCAAAGCAGATACAGCTATCAATGGCACATTGAAATCCATGACATAAGCCTTTAGCTAAAGAAGAGCCTATACGCAAGCCGGTATAACTACCGGGACCAGCACTGATACCTACAGCATCTAACTTAAGATCCCTTCTCACGAAGCATCTTAACAGCTTGCTCTGCAAGGACCCCAGCACGAGCAGAAGCTCCTCCTTCAGGGAGCAACCTCGACAGCTGAGAATAAGACTTCTTCTCCACAAGTCAGGGCTACACTGACCGCTGGTGTAGCTGTATCAATCAATAGAAACGTATTCATAATTAAATATCTCTAATACCATGAGATCTGGCACAGAGTAGCTATGTTTATCGTATTTAATATCTCTAAGTAGAGCTACTCTTAACGCCTACTGTAAAATTATAACTCTTATACGGACCAAATGGAATAGCACTAGCCGTAAAAGCTCCAGCAATGCAGGTCTCGAGTGATACCAATAGTCATATTAGCAATTCTATTGGCTTCGAAATCATAACTTGTGCTAAAGTTAAAGTTCCAGTTCTTTGTCGGCTGTATCGAGCCATTAACCATAAGTGAATGATTTAAACGATAGTCAAACTCATTCTTATCTAGAGTTAAAATTCGCTCTATTTCAAGTTCACCCCATAACTGAAACGATACGCTCCATGGTACAGGGTTGATGACATAACCATCGCCATCATACTGTATCCCATCGCTCTGCCCATAAAGAGAAGCATTTGATTGCTGTGCTTTCTTAGCTTGCTCTCCCAGAGAACCGTCCTCATTAGGGTTTGTTGTTATAGCATCTCCCTTCTTATCTTCACCTTCTTCCTTATCTTTCTTTCCACTAAAGAGGTTGCGAAGTTTCTTGAAGGTATCGTTATTCAGAGTATAGCTAAAAGATGTTCCTGTTCCTCTTAGGCTACCGAAAACCTTGACCATTTAGAACACGCAGTTTGTCCATACGCACAGCATACAGATTGCCATCACTACCTCGTACAGCTTGCGTCACATAAGGGATCAAACGAACCACTTAGATTTATGCGTAATGCCCTTTGGTTATCTTCAGAGCAATACGCGCACTTATGTCTGAGAGTTTGAATGAGTCGGTCGCGAGGTTATAGCTGGTTGAAAGTGCAAAGTTATCGATGATACTAACCTTCTTATAAACCTCTGTACTATCCTTAGCATCGATTGAGCGAACTTTAGCCTCAATGTTATTATCTAAACTAAAGTTAATTGAAGCACTCTTACCCATAGAAGGCGCACCAAAGATTTGCCCTTCGTAGATATTGTAGCGCGTATGTACACTCTTACCGTCTGCCGTCGTATAATTCAAGTCTCGGTAATAGCCCCACATATCCTCACCAAAGTCTGGACGATAACTAACTCCGATAGAAGGCGTCATACGATGACGTATCATCTGAACTTTATTGCCAAAAAGTTTCCAAGGCTTAAAGAGCCATAAGCCGTCGTGGACATACTAGCCGACGTACTGAAAAGTCAAAAGCTCTATTAAAGCCATACTTACGTTCATCTACAACCTGATTAGTAGCAGCATCATAATGCTTCTCCGTATGTGAGGTATACCAACGCTCATTATAGCTTGCACTCAGCGTAAGGTCAATATAGTCTAAGAGCTTGTAAGATGCTGAAATAGGGATACTATGGCTAACTCCATTCTGCCAATCTCTAACCAAAGATTTCTTAAAAGATTGAGTCTTCATGTGTAGAAATACTGTTGCGTAGCTGCCCCGAATAACTCATACTAATCTTCTCATACCAGCGTTCACTACCCACCCTATTCTTACGCTTAAAGGGGTAGATACGGCTCATATTTACAGATAAGTTAGGCGAGTTGAGCGATACCATCTGATTGCTTGATGTCTGTATCGCATCAAGAGATGCAGACAATGAGAATGGCGAACTACCAAAAGTTCGAGTATAACTAATAGACGAACTCTTTGTATTCTGAGAGGCTTGCCCCGGATTATAAAGAGTATTAAGCGAATTATGGTTATAGCTACTTGTTGAGTAGTTTACACTTGCAGAGAAAGTCTGATTAGGATTAGCCTTTGGCATCTTGGCTGTGATTCCAACTAATACGGAAGTCAGTACTCTTACTATAAGTACCCGCTACATCCTTATCCCCTGTAACGGTCACGATATAACTCGCACTCAGTGCGCCATTATAGCGGTAACGCTTGCGGTAATTACTACGTGCATTAAGCCCCCAAGAACCACGGCTATACCAATCTCCCGTAACGGCTAAGTCTGCATAGTCATTGATAGCAAAGTAATATCCACCCTCACGCAAATAAAGACCACGGCTAGACTCTTCACCATAGCTAGGCATCAGGATACCCGAACTATAAGAGCTACTAAAAGGGAAAAAAATCCGAAAGGCAAACCGATCGGCAAAGGCACACCTGCTATCACAAGATAACTAGGACCTGCTACGATATTCTTACCTGTTCGCACCTTCGCACGTGTAAGCTGTAAGTAAAAGTGCGGATGTTCGTGATTGCTACACGTAGAGTAGCGACCACCTTCCATATACATGCAGTTATCACCACTCTTCTTCGTACGCTCGACCACAACATAGCCTTCGCCCTGCTGAGTTACGACACCCGTAATAAAGCCCTTACCTGTCTTAAAATTATAATTCATGGTCTTGGCTTCATAGCTTTGGTCACCGTCTTTGAACTTAGGGTGCTTTGGCAGGATTCCCCAAACTATCTAAGGTATAATGAGCATAAACAAGATTGCTATCTATATTCATGCGCATATACTCACCCTCTAGTCCCTTATCCTTATAGTCGACAGTGCTAGGACCAAACATATAAACCATATTGGTTCCGAGCATGACTACAGAGTCTTTAGCCTTGTACTCTATAATATCATCAAAAGCCTGCACGTGGTTCCTCTACTTCGACTGAATCCTTCTTTACAGTGTCAGCTGAAGCAATAGTTTCTTTACCTTTCACAAGACTATCTACCCGACGAGTAGAGTCTGCTAATGTATCTTTGGGAATAGTTGGAGATGTAGGCTCAAGCTTAGTAGTATCTTGAATATCTGCAGAGGCAATGCTATCTGTCTGCTTGAGTGTATCGACTAATTTCTTAGTTTGTAGACTACCTACACGCTCCTCAGCCTGCCGACGAGCACGCCAAGGAATAACACATGCCGATAACAACTGTGTAGCTATTATAATGAGGGGTAGTCTTGATTGTAGACTTATCTTGATTCGGTCGAACATTTAGTTATGCCGTTATCCTAAGCTTATTTCTTTGTACTTACTTCTAATAAACGAACAAAGGTACAGAAAAATTTGATTTCTATCTCCTATGATTTCATCGTTAATATCATCTCATTAAGGCAAACAAGTTGGGCTGTCGCAAGATTAAAAACTTGCAACAGCCCAACTTATTTATTTAAATCTTCAGAAGATTAGTCCTGAGAAGTAGGTTCTTCGTTATGGCGACCATCGTGCTCTCTATGTTCACGACGTTCGCCTCTCTCAGGGCGAGGACGGCGTTCACCTCTTTCAGGACGAGGACGACGCTCTGGCTCTACATAGCCTTCTGGCTTAGGCAAAGAGTGCCTTACGGCTAAGTTTGAACTTACCTGTCTTAGCATCAATATCAAGAAGCTTAACCTCAATAGTCTGACCTTCAGCAAGTCCAGTTTCTTCCATTGTCTCAAAGCGCTTCCAATCAATTTCGCTGATATGAAGAAGACCATCCTTGTTTGGTAGGAACTCAACGAAAGCACCAAAGCTCATAATAGAACTAATCTTACCTTGGTAAACTTCGCCAACTTCAGGCATCTGAACGATGCCCTTAATCATTCCTAAAGCAGAGTCGATAGCAGCCTTATTACTTGCGCTGATTTCTACGATACCGAAGCCATCAACCTCTTCAATGCTAATCTTAGCACCACTCTTCTCCTGCATACCTTGGATAATCTTACCACCAGGACCGATGATAGCACCAATAAATTCCTTAGCTACACGCAAAGTCTCAATGCGTGGAGTCTGAGGCTTAAAGTCAGGACGAGTTTCAGGCTGTGCTTCAAGGATTTTTACCTAGAATATGTAGACGACCTTCACGAGCTTGAGCAAGAGCATTCTCTAGGATTTCATAAGATAGACCATCTACCTTAATATCCATCTGAGTGGCTGTAATACCCTTAGCAGTACCTGTTACCTTGAAGTCCATATCTCCCAAGTGGTCTTCATCACCTAGGATATCTGATAGAATTGCGTAGTTTCTACCCTTATTCTCGCTGATAAGACCCATAGCAATACCTGATACTGGAGCCGTAATCTGTACCCCTGCATCACGAAGAGCAAGTGTACCTGCACATACAGTAGCCATTGAGCTTGAACCATTAGATTCAAGGATATCGCTCATCACACGAAGTACATAAGGATAATCAGCAGGAATTACTCGCTTAAGAGCACGATGAGCTAGGTTACCGTGACCAATTTCACGACGACCAACACCACGCTGAGGGCGAGCTTCACCTGTAGAGAATGGAGGGAAGTTATAGTGTAGAAGGAAACGCTCCTTGCCGTAGTTCAACACATCATCGACAAGCTTCTCGTCATCCTTCGTTCCTAATGTTACAGTAGTTAGTGATTGTGTTTCTCCTCGAGTGAAAGATAGCTGAACCATGAGGACCGGCAAGACAGTCCGTTTCAATCCAGATAGGACGAATTTCGGTAGTCTTACGACCATCAAGACGCTTACCTTCATCAAGAATAGCACGACGCATAGCTTCCTTCTCTACTTCATGGTAGTAGCGACCTATCATGCCTCCCTTCTCAGCAAGCTCTTCTTCTGTGAAAGTCAGCCTTATACTCTTCCTAAAATCTTTTCGAAAGCTTCTGCACGGCTATGCTTGTCTGTTCCTGAAGTAGCTACTGCATAAGCCTTAGCGTAGCACTGCTCACGTACATCTTCATGAAGCTCTTCATCATTTTCTTCATGGCAATAAGTGCGCTTTTCTAGCTTACCACAAGCTTCGCTAAGCTCTAGCTGAGCTTGACACTGAATCTTAATAGCCTCATGAGCAACCTTGATAGCCTCAAGCATCTCTGCTTCTTGAACTTCTTGCATTTCACCTTCCACCATCATGATGTTGTCCAGTGTAGCACCTACCATCATATCGATATCGGCACGCTCAAGCTGTTCGAATGTAGGATTGATTACAAATTCTCCATCGATGCGAGCTACACGCACTTCAGAGATAGGACCATTGAAAGGAATATCACTCACTGCTAGAGCTGCACTAGCTGCAAGACCAGCAAGTGCATCAGGCATATCTACACCATCACTAGAGAAGAGAATAACGTTTACAAAGACCTCTGCATGATAATCATCTGGGAAGAGTGGACGCAAAGCACGGTCCACAAGACGGCAAGTCAATATTTCATAGTCGCTAGCCTTACCCTCACGACGAGTAAATCCTCCTGGGAAACGACCTATTGCACTAAACTTTTCTTTGTACTCTACTTGAGAGGCATAAAGTCGACTCAGGATTAGCATCCTTAGCAGCACATACAGTGGCTAGGAGCATTGTGTTACCCATTGTAACGGTAACTGCACCATCAGCTTGCTTAGCAAGCTTTCCAGTCTCGATAACAATTTCTCTGCCATCGGGGAGGAAGATGCTCTTGCGAATTGGGTTCAGCATAGAACTGTCTTATATTATTTATCTTAAACCTTTTATTATCTCCACAAAGATACTATAAATAATACATCTTGCATCAATGAACAAATAAATCCATTTTTTGCTGTCTAGTAAAAGAATTTCATTGGAATATACATGTTTCATTTTTGTCGGACAGCCGATCCTACATAACAGAAGCCAGTGATAACGACTAAAAAAATCGTGAATATATGGAGCTAAGAAGGTATTAGTGTCCTATTTTTCCACACTCATCCTTTTTGAATATTTTCGTGATGTTGATAGATTGTTTTAAACAATTTGTCATCTATCTGAGGCAGAATCGGTGTAAAGCGACTCATTATTTTTCTCTTGTTGAAATTCCTTTATCTTTGCAAAATCACCTCGGGGCAAGAGCAGAGAATAGCTTGCCTTATTGAGTTTACCTAAGCGCCAAAGATAAGTATCGAGCAAATCAAACCTTTGCATGCTATACTTACACTTCATATACTCCTCATCACTACCCCACAAAGCAACACCTAGAGCCTTAATCGCTTTGAGATAACTCACAATAGTACTACCAACACCCTTCGGACAAGTTTTTAACTTTCCCACCCATATATGTCAAGACACGAGCATAAGACTCCTTAGCAAGGCTGTCATAAATAGGAAAGCCCGATGGATACTTATCTTTATATTGACGAAATAGATAGTAGCTATATTTAGAGAGTAGCGATATTGCACAAGTTCCTTTTTCCCATTTTTCCTTCTTCTCTTCGGAGTTGTCCGTTAAAGCTCCAAATTTTCTATTAAACAGCTCCAGAGCTTTAGACTGCTGATCATCCAAGTTATCTAACCAGGTCGCGAGCGTTGCAACATACTCATCATCTGTTCCAAGTTTATCAATAGCCTCGGCAATATCTACCACAGCATAGGGATGATAACGATTAACACCAGTGGAGTATAGAGCATCTAACAAAGAGAGCCGGGTTAGCAGTGAAGGCGTCTCTCCGCACCCTCCTTTTGCTCAGAAAATAGTTTATCTATCATTTCTCGTTGCTCAATATAAATTGCTCGGTTATTTGCTTTTTGTTCAGTATTTAAATACTTGTCGAGACTTCTAAAGATTTCAGCGAGTTCGTCTCTTCGCTCGTGGTTCTGAGAAAGAAAAGGCTTTGCTTTACTCATAATAAAAACTAATTGATATTTGTATTTACAATGAAGAGTAGATTACTCAGATTCTCCCAACCTACATTAGACGACACATTACAGCATCAACTACAGAACATAGGCTAAAAGATAGAACCTCAGCAGACTCTCTCTTTCGATTAAAGTTTCCGTTAATACGATCTAAGCATGATATCAAGCGGACAGAAGGACACCTATATCTCACTAAAAATTCATCATACCACAATAAAAACAGAAGCAACAAACTCTACTCGAACAAACACAATCTAGTTTAAACTCAAGCAAAGTTTGTTGCTTTTTGATTAACTAGATTAGAGCCACTATGGGATAAACTTATCCCATAGATTGCCCTAATACTTTTCGATATCCAGAAGAAAGGAAAGGTATAAAAGGAGCATGACTCCTACGGATAAAAGAGCAACCCACAATAGAACATAGAGAACTCGTTTTTCCTACCTCTAATTTCTGCTTCTTTTTAAATAAAAGTAGAGTATTCTTCATCTCTTTCTCGAGTTCAAACACAAGTATTTGGACCTTCTTATTGTCTCCATAAAATATAGAAGCCTTACGAAGTAGACTTTCAACTTCAGCCTGTGCTCGCTTAATAGTAGAGATCATCCGCAGATTTCAAGTTCACCAAAGCGACTTCCATTTCATCAACCATCTTAGTCAACTCTTTATCTCCAACTGTTTCATTAGAGCCAACGACTGCTCCACAACTAGGACAAGTTCTAGTAAGCGGAAGGAATCTGTTCTCCACAACGATGACAGACATTTCCCTTCCGGTCCTTCTCTTGAGACATTATTTTTATCTTGATTGAGACATCGTTTCAGTCTGGATTCTTTTTCTGAATCAAAAGAATCAATATAGATCTCGAGTTCAGCAAGATCTACGCCTTCTTTTTCTGCACGCCTTACAAGAGCTAACTTTTTCATTTTCTGTTAAAACTCCATCAGCAAGCGTTGCTTGAATAAGGGCTTCTAATTCTGGGGAAAACATAGGCATATAAGTTTATTTTTATAATTAAATATTAGTCTTTATTAGATTATATAGTATGCTAATGTATACAAGCAGTATTAGTCCATTGACTACAATATATGAAGGTGTCTTTAGACCAAATCCAGCAAAGCAACAATGCACCACTAAAGTGATCAAAAAAATTAAGTATGACAGAATTCTAATATTACTTGCCTTCCTATTCGAGGAGTATTTACATCCCAAAGAAGGAAACAATGTCACAATGGAAGCAAACATACAACCAACTCCATATAAGACATCGTTCTCCTGCCCTTTCCCGATATTAAATACAAGATATCCCAAGAGACACCCTATAGCAAGGGTTATAAATAGAAAGAAGAAATTAATTTTCATAAGTTCAAAATACTTTGACATCCCAATAAAAGCAATCACTCTCAAGACAGACAATACATCGCATAGAGAGTTTGACAGACTTATTTTTTGATAGATTCAAATGTTCTAAAAATCAATTAGTATAGTACAGCTTTTTTTAGCATTTAGGGGCATTATACGCTCGGAGGGTTGGCATTCCAGGAGGAGGTGGTGGTGTTTGAGTAAAGATAGAGTACAATTCGCTCACATTTCCGTACAAATTCCCACTGATTCATTCCGGACTTCCAAACATAAGTATCCTTAGTTAGACTACCGTTCTGAACCATCTGTTCCATTTGAGGAATGGTATAAGGACCTAACTGGTTACCATTATTAGAAATCATATATTGCGTAGTAGGTGGTGGTGGTGGGCTCATTGGCTGCTGCGCTTGTTGTGCTACAGATCCTAACATACCAGCCATCTGTCCTCCCAAAGCTCCACCTAGAGTCATGCCGACCATCATACCAGCAGGATTCATACCTCCAGAAGAACCCATATTTCCCATTTTGGCTAAGACCACTCATGGCAGATTGAAGAACACTAGCCTGCTGATTAAGCGCATGAGTTCCAAGAAAGTTTGACTCCGTTTGAAGCTTCTGAATACGCTGTGCCTCTTCTCTCTGAATACGCAACAACTCAGCTGAATTTTCTACATTCATAGCCTGTACATCCTGCATATTTTTTTGATATTTAGTGATGTTTGGGCTTGTAGCGTCTGAGCAGTTAGTCCTCCTGTCAGATTTTTGAGTTCCATATACCCTACAGATTCCTTATCAATCTCAATATCACTAATATCAATATACTTCAGTTTTAACACCAAACTCTTCCAACCGCTCCTTAAGTCTATCCCCCAAGACATCGCTTATTTGATCTATTTTTACGCTCCATTTGAATGGCCGGCATAGATAAGTCAGTTGGAACATTGGTAATAACGCTTTTTATTTTTCGCGTCATTGCTTCTTGGATTTTGGCTTCTGAAGGCTGTAAGATCAAAATTAACGAGGCGATTTAGCTTAATAAAATTTTTTTGTAATCCTCTAGAGCAAACGTAAGTGATCCACGCACAGCTACAGGGACAGGAAAATCAGGCAATCTAGGATCACTAACATCAAAATATGGAATAGAAAACTTTATCTGGTTGTTACTCTGAAGATTAATAAAAATAGACCTCAGCCTGGAAAGGAGAATCCCCACCAAACGCAAGCCCCATTATATCACTAAGCACAGGAAAGTTTGCTGTTTTAATCGTATCATCATAAGGACCAACAATGAAATCTTGAACAGACCCATCCTCTCGCTTATAAACGAACACTGCAACCTCGCCCTCTTTTACTCGAAGGCTACTACCATAACGAATAGAGTTTTTCTCTACTTGTTGTATTGGTTTCTTGCCCCAAAGGTCGCCATTTCCAAACAAGATCTCTTCCTCATCACAGCGAATAACATTCATCAATCCGCCACTTTTTCCTCTTGATAAACCTAACCCAAATAGAGCCATGTAGTTTGTTATATTTTTATGATTAATTAAAGTGTATTTCAGTATAAAGAAAAAAACGACAGCGACCACTGACATACCCTCTTGGATATGCAGTAGTCGCTGTCGTTATACATCTATAGTTATATCTTAGGGAAGATTTACCCCCCATTTACAAAAAAATGAACACATTATTACGATATAACATAACTTCAAATATTTACATCTGATTATCTATAGGGCAAAGATATAATTTTTTTCTGAATACACTACTACAATTACCCAAAGGGTGAAGCATTAAAATTATAGTCCAGCGATTCTGCCAGGATTTACTCTAGTAAGTTTTTTTCTGCACGCCTGGAATTGAAGACTTCATATTTGTCTTTAATCGCGTTATGAGAGAGCTCCTTAAATAGCACCCTAGAAGCTATATTTTTCTTAGTTCACGCCCCTATACAAAGATATAGTTGCAATGATCTAAACTCAAAACCTCGGCGAAGTCTGTACAAACTACACGTGTAGTCTCTTCAAACTTCAGCCGTAGTTTGTACGAGACTACAGCTGAAGTCTCCAGTTATATTGATGCTTGGATAATCTTTTTTTAATCTCTAAGACTACACTTTTGATTTCTCACAAAAAAACTTTCATCTGTCCTTTCTGTTCTATAGACGAGTATTAATTATAATAAGCAAGAAAAAAATGAAAAAAAGGCTTTTACCCTTGCCCTAGTGGTATTCGTGGGAGCTGTTACGCTCCTGCAGGCAGCAAATGATCGCATCATTCAATTTGCACAGCTACCTAATTCAGCGAAAGTTTTTGTAAACAAGTTCTTCAAAGGCAAACAAGTATCTTACATCAAGGAGGACCGCGAAATCATCAGCACAAACTATGAATTACGTCTAGCTGATGGAACTGAGATTGACTTCGACAGCAAAGGCAATTGGACAGATGTTGATGGCAAACATCAAGCTATTCCAGTTGGACTTATCCCAGTCGCAATTCTTAAAAACCGTAAAGCAAACAGCATCCTAGTGATTCTATCGTTAAGATTGAACGCAATAGATTTGGTTATGAAGTTAAACTGCTTTCTGGGCTTGAGATACAACTTAATAAGCAAGGGGCAATCACAGGCTACGATGACTAAATAATTCCAATCAATTATACCCCTGAAATAGGGCTGACACTGATGTACATTCAGTGTCAGCCCTATTTCCTTTTCCTTTGCATCAGATATTCTTATATCTTTTGTATAACATTATAATAAACAAATAACCTATTATATAATAAAACAAATAACCTATTATTCTTATGTCGTGGATAAAAAGAAGTTTACTCGTAGCAGGCATACTATCTAGTTCGCTCTCGACTATCTATGCTGAGAGTCCTCAACGAGCGATGAAACTACAATACAACAGACCCAGCGCCGTATGGATGACCGAAGCTCTCCCTATTGGTAATGGTGAACTAGGAGCTATGTTTATGGGTGGCGTTCTTCGCGAACGTGTACAGTTTAATGAAAAGACACTTTGGACAGGTAGCCCAAGTATAAGAGGTGCATACCAGAACTTCGGAGAACTGATGATTTATATGCATCACGACACCGACTACAAAGACTATAAGCGAAGCCTAAGCCTAGATGAATCTGTTGGTCGTGTCGAGTACACAACGATAGATGGAGTTAATTACAAGCGTGAGTACATCGCATCTCACCCTGATGGCGTGATTGCTATTCACTTTACAGCCAAGCAAGGAGACACTCCTAAGCCCATACAAATGGAGCTATCCCTAAGCGATGTTAGGCAGGGAGTTAAGAATGCTAAAAGCATTGATGAAAAAGAACATCTCATACTCTGGTCAATTAGAAACAGTTGCTTACCGTGCCGGAGTGCGTGTCGTAACAAAAGGCGGACAGCAAACAGTCAAAGGCGGACGCATTGCTATAGATGGAGCTGAAGAGGTAACTATATACCTAGTCGCTGGAACAAACTACGACATCCAAAGCCCTAACTATACACAGGGCAATCTCTCAGACATTGAGAAGAAGCAAAATGCTATCCTTGACCAAGCTGTGAGCCAAAGGCTATGATGCTATCCTCGCGACACATAAGAGCGACTACAAACAACTTTATGACCGTGTAAAACTCAATCTTGACTACAACAAACTTAAGGTTGAGCCTACACAGAATACAGATGAACTAGTAAGGCAGAATAGGAAAGATACTTATCTAGATGAGTTGTACTTCCAATATGGTCGTTACTTGATGATTTCATCTAGTCGAGGAATGAACCTCCCAAATAACCTACAAGGTCTATGGAATGAAAGCAACACTCCACCTTGGGAATCGGATATTCATACCAACATCAATATCCAAATGAACTACTGGCCTGCTGAGACAACCAATCTTAGTGAATGCCACCTACCCTTCCTCAACTACGTAGCGATAGAGTGCACGCCCCAATGGCGGTATGCGTCGTGTCGCAGAGCAAGAAGGGTCTCAGAGGTTGGAGTCTTAATACTCAGTCCACAATCTTCTCACATACAGACTGGAATATCAATCGCCCTACCAATGCTTGGTATGCTATGCACTTGTGGCAACATTATCAGTTTACAGGCAATAAGAGTTATCTTGAAAAGACAGCATTCCCTGCAATTAAATCTGCCTGCGAGTATTGGTTTGACCGCCTCCAATTAGTTAATGGGAAATATATTGCACCTAAAGAATGGTCGCCCGAGCATGGTCCTTGGGAAGATGGTATTGCTTACGCACAGCAATTGGTTTGGGAACTATTCTCTGCAGCAGAACAAGCAAGCAAGCTCGTTCGTGTAGATAAGAAGTTTTCTCAAGAGTTATCAGAGAAACAAGCCAAGCTAGACAGAGGTATCACCATCGGTTCTTGGGGTCAAAATAAGAGAATGGACGAAGACTGAAGATGTACAGGGCGATGAGCATAGACATCTATCCAATCTAATTGCTCTCTACCCTGGTCATCAAATTTCTGTCACCAAAAGTCCCGATTGGGCTAAGGCAGCCAAGGTAACACTCAATTCTAGAGGAGACCAAGGGACAGGCTGGAGCCGTGCGTGGAAGATTAACTGCTGGGCACGCCTAGGCGATGGAGAGCATGCTTACACACTCCTAAAGAGTGCACTGAACCATAGCGACTACACAGACGTAAGCATGGATACGCATGATGGTGGTGTTTACTCTAATCTGTTTGATGCACATCCCCCTTCCAAATAGATGGCAACTTCGGAGCAACAAGTGGTATCGCTGAGATGCTTCTTCAGAGCCATGAAGGATATATCAATATTTTGCCTGCCCTACCTCGGAAGTGGCAAAATGGTTCTGTATCTGGGCTAAAAAGCTGTAGGCGGATTTGAGGTTGAACTTAAGTGGATTCAGTCAAAACTTGTGTTCGCAGAACTAAAGAGCCTACTTGGTAATAAGGCTGTTGTTGGCTTGAACGCTGAACAGATTTCAAGTGTCGTTGACAGTCATGGCAAATCTGTTAAATATAGCTTTGACAAGGATCATAGACTGACCTTTAACACTAAGACAGGAGAAACCTATCGCATTACTTCATCTGAGATATTCATGATAACGGAAGCTCAGTAGATTATTCTCAACAAGAGACCGTTGCATGGTCTCAACAAAGGATAAATAAAAAGCGACAGAGGCTGAAAGGATTAAATCCTTTCAGCCTCTGTCGTTATTACAATAGCCTAGTCTTACTCAACGACTAACATATAACGGTCCTCACCAAGAGGAGTAGACGTATAGTTCTTACCCGTGAGTTCGTTTTTCCTACATAACTCACCAAGGCTGTGTGTATATAAGCATGTAGCGTTTGCTCTGCAATGCCAATCACGCTCCAAGCCTCGTTGATAGAAGCTAATTCAACCTTAGTCGTTAACATATAAGCCTCATGAGAAGAGTCAATACGGTCTAGCTCATAGCTAGCTGTATTGCCCAGTTCCCAACCCTCCATCATAAGTAAACCAGCTATTTGCGTATAGAGCGCATAAGCACGGTCACTCGTCATAATAACCTCTGGATAAGGCATTGCATAACCGAGATTATCATAGAGTTCGCTCCAAGGGAAAGACTCTGTAAGCTGAGAAAAATCAACTATTTTTCATTAGGAGAATTATATCTTAAGAAGGCGCAGAGAGTAGACGCTGCTCAAGCTGGTCAATAGCTTCTTTGAGATTCTTATCTGTTTCAATGCGATTGCCAATCGCCTTAATCCCGTGCATGACAGTCGTATGATTTTTTTACGCTTAAGCTTCTTGGCAATAGCAACAAGAGTATGCTCGGTGTGCTTATTCGTTAGATACATCACAATCTGACGAGGAAGAGCAATCTTAGCTGTACGTGATGACGAACGCAAATCTTCAGCCTCAACACCATACTCATTACTTACCTCACGCACAATCTGCTCCATCGTAATCTCAGGCTTAATCATACTAATAGACTGCCCCATGATGCGACTAGTATACCCAAATCAATAGGAGACTTACGTATCTTGGCATAAGTAATCAGCGTATTCATCGTACCCTCAAGCTCGCGCACATTGTTTTTCATATTCTCTGCAATGTACTCTACGACCTCAAATCCAAGCTCAACACCCGCTTCAGTACACGTTGCTTAAGGATTTTTACGTCTAAGCTCGAGGTCTGGACGCTCAAGAGAAACCTGCATAGCTCCTTGTATACGTGTCAAAATTCTATCCTCAATATCTTGGAAAGCCACAGGCGGAACATCACAAAGTCAATACGATTTGCTTATTCAAGAGATAGAGATGATTGAAAATCTCAAAAGAAAGCTTGTTGTGTCGCAGTCTTCCCGATAAGCGTCTGAATATCATCTATAATCAGCACGTCCATATGCTGATAGAACTCAATAAATCGGTACTTATTACGCTGTTTGCAGTCAAAAACAAACTGAGCCTCAAACTTCGCACAGAAATATAGCACACGCTTCTCTGGGTGCAACTGCCTTACTCGTGAACCAATAGCTTGAGAAAGGTGAGTTTTACCGACACCACTAGGACCATGAATGAAGAGAACCGTATGAGGTGACTGCCCCGGATTATCAGCAACAGCCTCCGCCACATAGCGAGCAAAAGCGATTACACTCACTCTCCAAGAATGTCTCAAAGCTGAGCTTCTCGTTCAAGACATTAACGTAGTCCTCTTCGTTACGTGCCGTTGATACGTTTGCGTCTAACTCATTACCCGAAATACCGGCAGGCTCATCATTAGTTCTTGGAAATTCAGTACCATCATGATGCCATTAGGCTCCATGTAGATAGACTGCATCAAGTTAAATGCCTTGTCGTAGTGCTCTGTCAGATACAGGAGGAAAGCCTCACTAGGCACTCGAATAAGAAACTTATTATCACGAATACCACGAGGCTCGATAGGGTACTAATCCAACGAGTATAATCTTGCTTATCGGTAATGATTGTAGATAGAAAAAAATCTTTGCATGTCGCCCATAGTTCTTGAGTGCACTCACCTCCTCTGGGCTAAACACTTCTTCTTTCTCAGAGAAATCTCCTTGTGACATGGTATTGTGGTATCTATTCTTTTGCTTATTTATGAGTTTAGTGGTGCAAAGTTCTCTAATTATCAGCAAACAAAAACCTCCAAAAAAACTTGTATTTTTTCAGTGCAAGTATATGGTAGTAAATATCAGTCTGTTATGTGCATAACTTGTAAAAAAAGACAGAGAAATCAATATAAACCACTATAAAACAAGTCCTTACAATGTTTATTACCAAACCATGAACAAGTTATACACATTGTTGATTTTCACGTAACACACAAATATATAAGCAATTAGAATAAGTCCTAAAATATTTTTTTCAACAAAAAAATCAAATGGTTGATTTTTCATCTTCTGCATTTCGAATAAGCACACCTAATATAGCGATGACTTAGGACTATTATCCAAAGAACTCATCAAAAACTTTCGTCATAAGGCTAGACAAGATAACGATATGTACGCACTAAAGTTCAGCACTCGGCGAAGTTTTTGCAGACTACACGTGTAGTCTGTACAAACTACAGCTGAAGTTTGTACAGACTTCAGCTGAAGTCTCCAGAAAGTACTACGGACTTACAAATTTAAGTGCGCGTACTCACGATAATGAGTACACGTACTTACTTAAGTGTTTACGCGTAAGTACAAATGTATTTGTGCGTACTTACAAGCGTAAGTTAACTAAAACACGAAATCATTTTACCGCAAACTAAAGACTGATAAAAGGACTAGTAAAACTTGTTCTTTTGAAGACCGTGGGGCGGTACCTTTTAATATTATTCGCGATTCCGTATCTTTGTAATTAATCCTCCTATTGAAGATTACAAATAAGCATGATTATGAGCAAAACATATAAAATACTATGGGCAGACGATGAAATCGATTTGCTTAAACCACATATTCTATTCCTTGAGAGTAAAGGCTATCAAGTAAGTTCTGTGCTAAGCGGAACTGATGCTATTGAAGCTGTTGAGCGAGAGAACTACGATTTGATTTTTCCTTGATGAAAACATGCCGGGTGGCTCTGGTCTTGACGCTCTACAACATATCAAAGAGCTAAAGCCCTATATACCCATCGTTATGGTAACGAAGAGTGAGGAAGAGAACCTCATGCACCAGGCTATCGGGAGTAAGATTGCAGACTACCTCATCAAGCCTGTAAATCCTAGTCAGCTCTTGCTATCTCTCAAGAAGAATATCCATCAGACTAGTATCATCAACGAAACGACAACAACAAACTATCGAGGCGAATTTGCTCGCCTCGGAGCGATGATGAGCGACCGTCTATCTCTACCTGAGTGGAAGGACCTGTATCGCAAACTAGTTTATTGGGAAACAGCTCTTGAAGATGGTGATGAGCAGATGAGCGAACTCCTAGAGATGCAAAAAGCAGAAGCTGGAAGGCTCTTTAGCAAGTACATCACACGCAATTACGAAGATTGGATGAGTGGTTCCGAGGAGCGTCCCGTTATGAGTCCAGACCTATTCAAAACGAAAGTTTTCCCTCTTCTTGACCAAGGAGAAAAAAAGTATTCTTCATCTTGATTGATAACTTCCGCCTAGACCAGTGGGAGAGCGTGAAGGGCTTACTGAGTGAGTTCTATACCTTTGATGAAGATATGTATCTATCCATCTTGCCTACCGCTACACAGTACGCACGCAACTCTATATTCTCGGGCTTGATGCTCGCTAGACATCTCTAAGATGTTCCCTGAGTTATGGGTAGATGAAGAGAGCGAAGAAGGCAAAAAAATCTCAATGAGGAGCCTATGATACGCACGCTTATTGACCGCTATCGCAAGAAGTATTCATTCTCGTATAATAAGGTTTATGAGCAACGATATGGCGAAAAGCTACTCGCAAACATCAATAGCCTAAAGGAGTTTGACCTAAATGTCATCGTTCTCAACTTTGTGGACATGCTTTCTCATGCTCGCACAGAGAGTAAGATGATTCGTGAGCTGGCTAATACAGAAGCAGCCTATCGCTCACTAACGACTAGTTGGTTCAAGCATAGCATGACCTATAACCTCTTCAAGCGTATATCCGAAATGGGTTACAAAGTTATTCTGACTACTGACCACGGAACTATACGCGTGAAGAACCCTGTAAAGATTGTAGGAGATAAGAATACCAATACAAACCTGCGTTATAAGGTCGGCAAGAGCCTATCGGTCAATCCTAAGGAAGTTTTTGAGATTGCTAAGCCCGAGAGCATAGGGCTACCTAAGTGCAATCTCTCTGACCGCTATGTATTTAGTTTAGGCAATGATTTCTTTGCTTATCCAAACAACTACAACTACTATGTGCAGTATTACAAGGATACATTCCAGCATGGAGGCGTATCACTTGAAGAGATGCTTGTACCTATCATTATTATGAATCCTAAATAAAGACATTATACAATGACAACAGAATTAGAGTACCGCATCTCTGGAGTAGATGCCATCGAAGCTGACTGTAGCTTGGTTTACAGAAGAAGTATTGCCCTATGGTGATGTTTTCGCCTTTGATGCTCCTATGGGTACTGGTAAGACTACTTTCATCAAAGCGCTCTGCGAATCTCTCGGAGTAGAAGATGTAATTAATAGTCCAACTTTCTCTATCATCAATGAATATCGCGACGATAGCTCAGGCGAACTCATTTATCACTTCGATTGCTATCGCCTCGAAAAAAACTTGATGATGCACTAAACCTTGGCGTAGAAGACTATCTCAATTGTGGTGCTCTGTGTCTGATTGAGTGGTAAGATGTTATCAGAGAGGTTCTTCCTGCCGATACCGTAGAGGTAAAAATGCAAGAGGTAGAAGGCGGTGATAGAGTTATGACTGTTAGATTTATAAAACCTGAGTAAATGCAGTTCGCTCAACACATTGAAAAATCGCCCCACAAGTGAACGTGGTTCTATTGAAGTTATTTGTGGCTCAATGTTCAGTGGCAAGACGGAGGAACTCATGCGCAGACTTCGACGAGCTAAGTTTGCCAATCAACGGATTGAAATCTTTAAGCCCAAGATTGATACTCGTTATGACGACATTGAGGTTGTTTCTCACGACCGCAATAGCATCACCTCTACGCCCATAGACCATTCGTCGAGCATACTCTTGATGGCTGATGATATTGATGTCATAGGTATAGACGAAGCACAGTTTTTTTGATGATGGCTTAGTCAATGTCGTGCAGGAGTTAGCTGATAGAGGCGTACGCATTATCATTGCTGGCTTAGATATGGACTTTAGGCGCACCCCTTTTTGGTCCAATGGCTAACCTCTGCGCCATAGCAGACTCTGTAGATAAGATACACGCCATCTGCGTTGAATGTGGTCGCTTAGCGAACTATTCGTATCGTCTAATAGAAGGCGATGCACAGGTACTTCTTGGAAGATGAGTGAGTACGCTCCCCCTATGCCGCATGTGCTATAATCGCTATCAGAATAAAACAAACTCGTAATTCATAGAAGAATATGAAACTCGTAAAGAAAATTGCGCTCTTCGCTACATTAGGGCTGTAGCACCTTCTTGCATCGTCGTTGCAGGGAATGGAGTAAGTAATCAAGAATTATCAAAAGCACAGAGCAAGCAGGCTATCAGCCCTACTCTCGGAGGTAAACTCTTCACGGCGGCATGGATGCAGCGCTCAGCCGAATACCAAGCACTCTGCATACAGAGCTTTGACTGGGCTAAGCATCGTCTAGCAGACATCATCGCTAAGCATCAGGGGAAACCACTTGCTATTGTCACTGACATTGACGAAACTATCATAGACAACTCGCCCTAACGCTGTGCACCAAGCACTCAAAGATGAAGACTACACTGATAAGAGCTGGGACGAATGGTGCGACCGTGCTGACGCTGTTGCCCTTGCAGGTGCTGTTAAGTTCTTTAACTATGCTGACCAAAAAGGCGTTAAGGTATTCTACATCACGAACAGAACCGAGCGCAATCGCAAAGGAACTATGGCTAATCTGAAGAAACTAGGTTTTCCACAAGTTGATGATGCTAGCTTCCTTTTTCCGTGGTAACACAAGCGATAAGACAGCTAGACGTAATGAGGTTCTCAAAAAAACTACGACATAGCGTTATTGCTTGGAGATAATCTAGGCGACTTTGACCATCTATTTGATACAAAGCAATGAGCAAGAACGCCTCAATGCTGTACAGAAGTTTGAGAATGATTTTTGGTCATCGCTTCATCGTACTACCTAACCCAAACTATGGAACTTGGGAAAAGGCTATGAATGGAGGTTATCCTCCCCTCAAGGAAAAAGGATAGCAAGCTTAAGAGCTTACTCAAAACTTATTAGAGGTCATTGCATAACAGGGCACTCGCTGCGTTATTTTCGACATTCAGGCTCGGTCATTTACATGAGTAAACTCCCTGCACCTTCAGTCTCAATGCCTTGCGATTACCCTATTCTGCAAAGACCCTCTCAATGACAAGGATTAGACCATGCAACGGTCTCTATTAAGCTAAAGGCTAGCTTAGCATAAAAATATACCGCCCCAAAGTCGTACGACTTTGGGGCGGTATATTTTATTTTCGGACTACAAAACTATCCTGGTAGGCGAACAATACCGCTAAAGCCCATAAACGCCATAGCAAGTATTCCGGCTGAAATCAGTGCAATAGGAATACCACGAAAGGCTACAGGAAGTTCCGTGCGTGCAAAAGTTTGCTCACGTATACCAGCGAAGACCACTAGAGCCAGCGTAAAACCCTAAGGCTGTAGATATCGCATAAACCACGCTAGCAAGCAAGCTAAAATCCTTCTGTATAACAAGGATGGCAACACCAAGTACACAGCAGTTCGTTGTAATCAGAGGCAAGAACACTCCTAAAAGCCTGATAGAGAGAAGGAGAAACCTTCTTAAGGATAATTTCGACCATTTGTACAAGAGCGACGATAACCAAGATAAAGGCAATCGTCTGCATATACACCATATCGAAAGGCTCCAAGATAAACTTCTGAATCAGATAGGTAAAGGTCGTCGAGATAGCGAGTACAAAAAGTAACCGCATGACACCATACCGAGAGATGTATCTACTTTTTAGAAACACCTAGAAAAGGACAGATGCAAGAATTGCGAAAGAACAACGTTATTAACGAAGACCGCAAAGATGAAGAGTATAAGATAATAAGTCATATTACTTCTTCTTGATTACATTAGAGATAGCGATAAGATAGCCCAACACAACGAATGCACCAGGCGCAAGCACGAAGAGCAAAGCTCCATAATGCTCAGGAAATATAGTCATGCCGAAGAACTTACCCGTACCAAGCGGTTCACGCACCATACCTAGTAGCGTAAGTGAGCAAGTAAAAAGCCTAGCCCAATACCTACACCATCAAGGGCAGAGTGAGCGACACCATTCTTAGCGGCGACAGCCTCTGCACGACCAAGTACAATACAGTTTACCACAATCAAAGGAATAAACAGCCCTAGACTAGCATACAAACTTGTCATATAGGCCTGCATTACCATTTGCACTACAGTCACAAAGCCTGCAATAACCACAATGTAACATGGAATACGCACCATATCAGGCACGAGATTTTTGATAAGAGATATAGCTGTATTCGCACAAATCAGTACAAACATCGTCGCTAGCCCCATCGCTAGACCGTTAGATGCTGAGCTTGTAGTAGCCAATGTAGGACACATACCGAGGAGCAACACAAAAGTTGGGTTCTCGGTAATAATCCCGTTGCGTATAATATCTAGAGGTTTCATATCAATTCTTGTCTTGAGCTTGTTTGAAGGCTTCGTAACCACGGGTGAGCGCATCGAGGAATGCACGACTACTAATAGTCGCAGCAGTGATGGCATCGACCTTGCCCCCATCTTTCTTTACTTTAAGAGGCATTTCTTGGACTAGATTAACGCCCCTTACATCTTGAATACTTCCCGATGTCTTAGCTGGGGTATGAAACCATTCGGGTATTTTAGAGCCTAGTCCAGGCGTTTCACTAATATTCAGTACAGAGTAATCAATGAGCTTACCTTGTACATCTACGCCCATCATCAGTTCGATAAGTCCATTAAAGCCTGCCTTTGTATTAGTTTCAATAGCATAACCCACGAGCTGACCTCCTTTCTTCGCGGGATAAACCACCAAAGAATCGCCTGCCGCAAGGGCGACCTTGAAAGTCTCTTCGTAAGGGTTATTATCAAACTGAGGCGTAACAGCCTTAATAGCAGCTATCTTATTCTTAACCTGAGCTTCTTCGATAGGTCCTTTAGTCGCATCATTGAGAAAAGCCAAGATAGCGACCACTAAGGTACATATCCCTACTAAAGAAAGTACCATATTAGGGTAATGTGAGATTCGAGCTTCTTCATAGTTATCTATCTCCAAAGTGTTTAGGGGAAGTGTACATATTGATGAGCGGCGTAAATCCATTCATAATAAGGATAGCGAAACTCATACCTTCTGGATACGCACCAAAAGAACGGATAATCACCGTAAGCATACCGATTATACAGCCATAAATAAGTTGTCCGCTCTTCGTCATCGGGCTAGAAACATAGTCCGTTGCCATAAATACAGCTCCAAGCATCATACCACCTGTAAGCAAGTGATAGTATGGTGCAACAAAGTGAAAGTAGGGATCTATGAGGGTAAATAACCGAAGCTGTCACCAAAAGCACTGACAAGGATTGAGATTGGTATATGCCAAGTGATAACACGCTTGTAGAGCAAATAAACCAATCCTAAGAGCAGTGCGTGACACTTATTTCACCAAGAGAACCGGGGTTAAGACCAATAAATAAATTCCATGCTGAAGGCAAATCACTTAAAGATACGCCCGGCGCACCATTGAGTACTCCTTCATAATGCCTAGAGGGTAGCACCAGTAGTCGCATCTGTATAGCTCATCAGCTGACCCGTAGTAGTAAAGTAGTCATTTGTGCAGGATAAGCAATAAGCAAGAACACACGACCAACAAGAGCGGGGTTAAAGATGTTACCATGCAAACCACCAAAACTCATCTTCCCTACTCCGATAGCTACAACTGCTCCGATAGCCACAATCCACCAAGATAGATTACTTGGCACATTCACTAGCAGGTAAACCCGTTATCAAAAGCCGAGCCGTCGGTAAAGGCTGTTATAGTCTTGCTTATGAGGGTACTTCGCAATAAGCCACTCTGTAAGTGCGCAGAAGCCTATTGACACTAGAATAACAATTAGTGCGCCTAGCCCAAACTGAGACAGACCGACAAGGACTGCGGGCAATAGGGCTATTAGCACCGCATACATATTGCGCTCTATCGTGTCGCCACTATGTATATGAGGGGAAGGAGATACAATGAGTCTATCCATATTATTTTCTATTACGAATGATTCCCATAACTTGTTGTTTGCCCATGCGAATGAAATCTAACAGAGGGCGATTACTTGGGCAAGTAAAACTACATGAACCACACTCGATGCAATCCACGATATGACCACGCTCAGCACGTTTCCCAATCTTGTTGCTGAGTATCAACCATCAAGAATGTAGGATTAAGCCCCATAGGGACATACATTAACGCACTTAGCACAACGAATACAAGCACGCATAGGCTTACGCACGCTCTCCTCTTGACTTATTAGCAAAAATGCCCGACGTACCCTTAGTAACAGGAAGGTCTGCACTCAAAAAGTGCTTTTACCCATCATAGGGACCTCCACCGATAATTTTACCCGTATTCTCTGGTATTCCGCCCGATGCCTCAATAAGCGTCTTCAATGGAGTACCTATACGCGCAAGGTAGTTCGCTGGCTTGTCAAAGACTTACCCGTAACCGTCACGACACGTTCAAGAAGAGGTTTATTCTTCTGTATTGCTTCATATACAGCATAGATAGTACCGACATTCTGCACTACAGCACCCGTAGAGATTGGTAATGCCCCACTCTTAACCTGCTTAGAAGTACAGCATCAATAAGTTGCTTTTCACCTCCTTGAGGGATACTGTCAGCCTTAAGAGGCATAACCTCGATACCCTTGTACTGGGCGCATAGTCCACTCAGATGTTTAATCGCATCAGGCTTATTATTCTCAACTCCGATAATACACTTATCGACAGAAAGAGCCTTCATCAGGATAGTACAGCCTACTAAAATCTCTTCGCCATGCTCAAGCATAAGTTGGTGGTCGCTCGTCAAGTATGGCTCACACTCCACAGCATTGATAATCAAGACTTCAGCCTTACTCCCCGGAGGAGGAAGCTTGACATGCGTAGGGAATGTAGCACCACCTAGACCAACGATACCGGCTTCGTTGATTCTATCAATGATTGCCTTAGCATCTAGGGAGCATTCACGCACTAATTCGGGACTGCGGTCAATAGACTCTTCCCAAACATCTTCCTCAGCAACACTTATGATAATAGCAGGCTTTTTATAGCCACTAGCATCAAAAACACTATCTATTTTTCGTAACCTTACCGGCTACACTTGAGTAAATATTGGCACTAACGAAGCCACTGCTTTTAGCTATAAGTGTACCGACCTTAACCTCATCGCCCTTAGCGACGCAAGCCGTAGCTGGTGCTCCTATATGCATACCCAAAGGAATAATGACCTCCTTGGGCAGAGGTGCAGGAACGATTTTGACGCCTACACTCAGTTTATTTTTCTTTCGGGTGGATACCACCAAGACTAAAAGTTCTCAACATAACTAGTCGTCTATATTGGGATTATGCCTCTGCTGAGGTTGATTCTTCTTTATGTTCGATTACATCATCTAGAGCTGGTGCCGCTTTAGGGGCAACAGGTACATCTGCTAGCTCTTGCTTAGGCGCTGGCACCTCTACTTGGCTCTCAGACTGAGGCGCCTTTTCGGGTGCGGGCTTAGCCTCCTCTGCCTTAGGTGCTGGCGCAGGCTTAGCTACGGCTAGCTTATCTACTGGCACTTCCTTACGAGGAGGGAAACCAAGCTCGTGAATAGCATGAGTAGGACAAACGCTTACGCACTTGCGACACAGACGACACTTAGTGTGGTCAATATAACTTAGGTTATCAGCCATAGTAATAGCCTCAAACTTACATTCCTTGAAACACTTTGAGCAACCAATACAAGCACTCTTACAAGCCTTCGCTGCTACGCCTCCCTTATCCTTATTGACACAGCTCACGAAGATGCGTCTATTCTTAGGACCTTTCTTGCGTAGCTCAATAATCGTTTTAGGGCAAGCCTTAACACAAGCACCACAAGCGACACACTTATCTTCAACGACTTCGGGAAGCAATGTATCCTTATTCATGTGTATTGCATCAAAGCCACAAGCCACGACGCAGTCTCCGTGACCCTAGACAGCCCCAACTACAGTCCGTATCCCCCTTGTAAAGAGCCGAGGCGATACGACAATTCGCGGCACCATCATAAACATTGGTACGAGGACGCGCTTCCGCAAGTACCATTACATCGCACGACAGCAATGAGTGGTTCGGTAGTAGTCGTAGCCATACCTAGAAATATCAGATACCTTATTCATGACAGGTGAACCTCCCACAGGACAGAATAGCCCCTCTAGATTATCACTGCCGACACAAGCCGATGCAAAGGCTGCACAGCCAGGAAAACCACAACCGCCACAGTTGGCTTGTGGAAGTACTTCGCTCACTTCGCCTATGCGTGGATCTTCGTGGACTTCAAACTTTTGGAGACCACAAAGAGCAATATCGAGCTTACTAGACCAAGTAGCAATAATACGATAATAGTAGTTGTCATGGAAAATAATATTTCTTATTCCGCTTTAGTGATTTCGAATTGGACAAGACGTCTCAGATAAGGCTCTAAAAGCCTTAGAATACCATAATATATAGCTAAAGCTAAGAACGCATAGAAGATGGACCATAGCTCACCTACGTTCCATAGCGTAATCCCTAGAATAAGGGTAGATAGAAATAGTAAAATAGGTATGACAAAAGATAGGGAAAACCGCTATACGACCTATGCTATCACGACCCTCAACAACGACAGTATCGCCTACCTGTAAATGTGGAATATCCCTACAGATCGTTATATCTCGATCCGCACAATCTGTAGAACAACAGAATTCTTTAGCATGGCATCCAGTACAAGCACTTTTGCTGTTGGATACGTACTATTACCTCTCAGGACGCACAGCTCGGACAATGCCGATGCGCCTCTCTATAGTAACCATTTCTTAAGCTTATCGGGGCAAGTTAGTCGCCTTATTATCGTTAACAGGGGCAAAAATACGGAATATCTTTGGAAAGGACAAGTTTTTAATCCTTTTTCATACTCATTCTCAAAAAGCATTGCAACTAATTCTGAATGCAAGTCTCTACAAAGCGAAACCACAGAGCAAGCGCATCAAAATTCGATACCATTGCATTGTGCGGTACTCGCTGTGTTATTATCAGCATTCAGGCTAATTACGAGTGCCTTTAGGCACGACACTCCTGCGTAGCCCAGGGTGGAATGAGGGCGAAGCCCGATATGAAAACCCTGGGTACTGAATACAAGTAAATTGAGCTCCTTCAGGGAGCGGCACTTACCACGCAAGCAAATGCCCCAACGGATAAATACGTTATGACGCAAAAAACACGAACTGCAACGACACAAACCAAATGCGTGCTGTTGGTCTTAGCCCCTAAAAGGAGCTCAATAAATGTATTTCAATGATGAACCCAGGGCTTGTGCCCTGGGCTATGCAGAGTGTCGCCCTTGCAGGAGCTCTTTGCGGAAACAGCACGACGTACTTACGAATTTAAGTGCGCGTACTGATGCAGTGAGTGCGTGTACTCGTTTCAGTAAACACGTAGTACTTTTGATGCGCTTGCGCTGAGCCTTGTACACAAAACACATTCTTGGACTTTATGTACCTTTGTAGCCAAATGAGATTATCCCATAAATGATTGACTTCAAACATCTAACAAAAATACGAGCCTTCCCAAGTATATTTCCTCTTGTTGGCGACCTGCTCAATACGACCCTATCAAAGCTCAGAAGCGGTTTTTGATACACAGGTATAAAATCTATTCAAATAGAAGACTCGCTACCTCGAAATAAACATCTAGATAGTATTATTGCTACGGCTGAGCAACAACTCAGTTATGCTCCCAACAATGCCGTATTTGGCAGTAGTACTCTACGCTGGTCTCTACCTCTTATCGGTCCATACCTATATCTTAAGTATGCCGACAGCAAAACATTCATAGGGAAGACACTACACCGCCTAGGGAGCAAACCCAAATGGCTTGATGAAGTTAATCAAAGCTGAGAGCAGAGGTTACAAAACGTATTCTAGGCGAAGCCGGTTATCTCGGTGCAGAGGTTACAAGCGAACCCATATACTCTGATAAGGATAAGTACGAGGGCAAAATCAACTATCGTATTAAGCTAGGGACCTCAGTACCTTATTGATAGTGTTGCTTATCTACCCTCATTCCGCCTTAACGATAGCACTATTTTCACGCATAAAGAGCATAGTGCCATACAAACAGGGCAACCCTTCAGCATAGACCTACTCAGTAAAGACAGGACTTATATCAGCCAAGTTCTTAGGAACTCAGGCTATTATTTCTTTACACCATCGTACATCAGTTACGAGGGCTGATAGCTTAAAAAAAGTCTCAAGCGATACAGCTACGAAGCCTTTCTGCAAAAAGAAACACCGGCACAAGCTCTTCGACAATGGCGCATCGGGCGTATCAATGTGCGTTTCTTCGACCAAGATTTCTCAAATGAGGGTACAAACCTATCGCGTTCGTTCGTTGATATCGACTCTGGTGTCCGGGCTTATGCTGCTGGACATTTACCGATTAGGCGTAAGGTTCTTAATACCCTACTCAAGCTTAGACCTGATAGTATTTATCGCCAATCACTCGAAGAGCGTACCATACGAGGCTGAGCAACATCGGGCCTTTTACCAATACGGAAATAACTACACCCCTCAGCTAAGTGACGATGAAATCAAAAATCTTTCCGATGGTGAGGTAGCTCTTATGGATATGAATATCGTTATGCAAAGAGATAAAATCTGGGACGTCAGTCTTGGCGGACAGTTCATGCATAAAACGACTAACTTCATGGGACCGGGAGCGCACTTTAGTCTTGCTCGCAAAAACTTATTTGGTGGTGGTGAAAAGTTTATCTATCAATGCTAGTGGAAGCTACGAATGGCAAACGGGACAAAATCCATTCTCAAGTAGTAGTTTTTCGCTCAACAGCTTTCAGCTAGGAGCCGATGCTTCTCTTACATTCCCAACACTACTATTGCCTAAGTTTATTGACAAGTACTACCATACGAACGCTAGTACAACGGTGCGCCTCTCGTGGCAGTTTCTCAATAGAGCTGGCTTCTATGGTCTGCGCACACTCGGGGACAAACATAAGCTACGACTACCAGCCTAATGAAGTGAGTACGCACAGCCTAACGCCTCTTAGCCTCAGACTATACCCAGCTCTCACATACAACAGAGACTTTTGACCGCATACTCAAGGATAACCCAAGTCTTTCTCTTAGCTTGCGTAGCCAGTTTATCCCAGCAACAAGCTACACCTATACGATGCGAAAGCTCTTGATGATGTAGGAGATAGCAGACTTTGGTGGCGCACTAGTGTCAAAAGAAGCAGGTAATCTGATTAAAGGAACAACGATGCTCTTTGGGCATAAATTCAATGAAACAAATAAAATCCTTGGCGTTCCTTATGCGCAATTTGTACGCCTAAGTAGCGAAGCACGCTTTACAGGCAAATGACGCGCACTCAGGGGCTTCGCCACCCGTTTAGCAGTCGGAGCTATCTATAGTTTTTGGAAATAGCTGCATTGCGCCCCTACACAGAGCAATTCTTTATAGGAGGAGCCAACAGTATCAGAGCCTTTACCGTTCGTAGCCTCGGTCCCTGGTAGATTTCGCGAAAGTGGAGCATCAACGTCCCTATTCATTTATGGACCACGTCGGGAGAGTTCAAGCTCGAGACTCAATGGCGAGTATCGTTATAAACTAACCCCTAGCCTAGAGTTAGCAACCTTTTATTGATGCTGGTAATATCTGGCTTCTACACGAAGATGCCGAACGCCCTGGAGGTTCGCTCGGCGAAATCTCAGGATTAAGTCAATTCCTTAACCAAATCGCAGTAGGTACAGGTGTAGGCGTTCGCTACGATGCCACTTACCTGCTCCTTCGTTTAGATATGGGTATTGGGTTGCACCTTCCTTACGCCACTAGCCGACAAGGGTGGTACAACATTCCCTAAGTTTGGCGATGGCTTCGGGATACACCTCGCGATTGGCTATCCATTCTAGAGGACATTTGCATAATACGGTACTCGCTGCGTTATTTTTGATATTCGGGCCCCGTCATTTACATGAGTAAACTCCCTGCGCCCTCAATCTCAATGCCTTGCGATTACCGCATTCTGCAAAGCCCCCCAAAAGAACAAGTAAAAACTTGTCCTTTTTGGAGACCGTCGCATTCTAAGAGACTAAAAAAATAGGCTTTAGCACATTGCTAAAGCCTATTTTTCATGTTTCTACTAATACTGTCTGTTACAACTAGCCGTCTTCGTTTTTGCTGAAAGGAAGAAGTTCCTTGAGCTTATCAAAGCGCTGTCGGTACAGAATACCTAGCCCTTGTGTCAGCAAACTCTGACGCAGATATTGATACATCGCATTATAATGATTATAACCTTTCAGACGCAGTGAACCAGCTTTATTAAGCTTATACTCTATATCAAATTCGCCAAGATACTGATTAGTTAGGTAAGGGTTATCGTGGTAGCCGATATTACCATTTATCGTTAAGCGATTATCTAGCAGAGAACCCGAGAAAATTAAGCTCAATATCTGTATCATCAAAAGAGCTGTAGACTTAGTCTTAATGCTCGTTCCTAGTCGGAAAGCCTCTGTAATACCATTCAACATAGATGACAGTTGCTCACTAATAGCACTACTTGCTACAGCTGTCCAGTCATTCGTTGTCGTGGTGCTACGCTTGTCGGCATCGTTAGTCGAGAACTTACCTAGTGCAATCAAATAGAGCATTTGTTTGGTAATAGCATCTTCCGTATTCAGGAGTGCTTTTACTCGGCGTTCAACCTCGGCGTCAGCACGAGGGAGTTCTAGATTAAACTTAATCTCAGGCTTACTGATTTCCCCACTCAAACCTAAGACACAGTTTACAGGCGTATTCGTTTGTCCTAGTCCCTTGGAGAGTGTTTCATCTAAGTCTGCTATATTGGCGGTAAGCGAATAGACAGCTTGCAAACCGTGTAAAGTCGCCTTCATCGGATTACCTCGGAAAGCAATACTACCACCTTCCCTCAGCACAAAGCGTTTGCGAGCCAACTGCTGGAGGGTAAAGACATATTCACCTTCGTGCACTGAAGCAGTACCATACACTTCGGCAGCACCACTACTAGGCACAATTATCTGAATAGCCCCCTCACCTCGCCCACTCAGCAAGCTATTAGCATCTTCTCCTAAACGAATACCAATACGCGCATCAGGCGTTACATTCAGTTTTAGGTTGAGGTCAATATCTGTTTTAAGCGACTCAGCTTGTCCCTTCGTGCTATCAAGAGATGACTTGAGTAAAGTATCTCGCAAAGAGGTAAAATGCATCAAACGCTCGTCCTTACCGGCTGAGAGTTTATCAAAGTCAAGACGCACATCCGTACCCTTTTCGCTTGTCAGGTTTACATCAATGAAAAGATGCTGGTCTGTACCCTTCATACGAGCCGTACCACTAGCGTAAGCATTCCCATAAGCGGGGAAGTCTTTGGGCGAATTCGTTTGCAAGACTTTAAGTCTTTGCTGAATATCCGCATCCAAATCAATCTTGAAATCTCCAAAATAGCGGTGCTGAATACGACCATTGACAAGCCCTGTATTTCCTTCTGCATCCTTCATCTGAATGCCGTTTAAGAAAATCGTAGAGTCATTCAAATGCAGAGCATGATTAAAGCTATAACTCGTTCCTAGGGCTAAGACCCCTATCTTACCCTCACGAATATCGGCATCGCCCTCTACAGTTACACCCTTGTTCAAAGAGTCCATGCAAGCGCACTTTACCCGTTCCCTTACCGCCAAGCTGAGAGAGGAAGCTCTTGGTAAACGAGCCTAAGAAATCAATATTCAGACGATGAGCATCAAAATCTAGGTCAAGACCGGCTCCATCTTGAGGTCTAATCCAGCCCTGAACATCGCTATAACCTCCGTCCTTCTGCTTAACCATACCTTGCAAACGAATCATCATATCCTCGGTAGAGAAACCTAAATTCATCGCAATAGCACCTATATCTTCCTTATTAACAAAGAAGCTAGGACTAGTTACATGAGCAGAAGCATTCAGTTGTTTACCATTGAGTTTAGCTAAAATAGTACCCGTAAGGTCTGTATCCAATAGATCAAAGTACACACCAGCCGCTTCGAGGATGTAACGCAAATTGATATTATCAAGCTGAATAGTCAAACCATTAAGCCCTTGTATATCGCCTAGACCTCCCGAGACTTTAAGACTTCTTCCTAGAGTAGAGAGCGAAAGTCCATCTATATTCAAGACTCCACCAGCATAACTAATCTTAGCAGGAGCGACATCCCAAAGAGCTGTATGAATACGCAGGTTTGAATGGTCAATGAAAGCTGAGCATTCAGGTCTTTTAGACTTTCTATGTGCTTCCCCTCGGGAGCGAATAAGGTCCTAGAATCATATTTGACGAACCCATTCTTATTGTTCTCTAGGGTCATGCCCCCAGTCTGTTGCTAGCTCAAACTTATTATCAAGCGCAATACCCTCTATCTTAGCACCTATGAGCTGTGTTCCACCATAGAGATAAGCATCACCCGAGATACTCAGTTGATGACTATTGAAATTCATCGCAAAAGTCTTCTATACGATGCGATGCAAGCGTTAGTTCATTACAATTAAATGCGTAATCAATGTGCTTATTATAGCTATCAATAGTTGCACTTAGAGTGCAGTATTCTTAATCTTGATAGGGCAAACCAATAAACTGACTAATCTGAGGAGGGAATACTATCGACTTCCGCGGTTAGACTAAAGCGATTAGCCCCTTTGAGCGTAGAGCTATGCTTACCGAATATAGGCTGCAACACTGGTATCTCTGAAGTTAATGTCGCTAGTATATCTCGCTTCAATGTCTTCAGATTGTACTGCCCAACAAGAGCCATATTCAGCCAAGGTGTATGCAAGCTAATACGATGATTGTCGCCTATCCGCTCTGATAGAAGACGTGTATTAGATAGATTTGAGGGGCTTATCCTCTACCATCAACCTAAGATTGAGACAGATTTAATTCACCCATTAGCTGAGTTTCATCAAGAGAAGATAGCTTCAAATCCCCCTCCACATACACATGGTCAAGTCCTTTGACAAAAGGATTAAGTCGCAGATTATGTGCATAAATTTGAGCTTGTATATCTTGAGGCTTCTCCTCCTTTAGGAAAAATGACGTACTCAAGTTCAGAGGTAGATTAGGATCTTGGCTCTTAAGAGACAAAAGCATACAAATCTGATTTATTACCCTCTACCGTCAGATTGACATTGCGATATACGGATGAAGCCCACTGCAATTGATTTTGAGATTCACCTGCGCTTTTACCTATCGGATAGGTTCTTCCTTGAGAGAAAAGCAAGTCTGCGACCACTTCTCCTCGCACAGAACCAGCATCGCCTCCCAATAATGGCTTAAGATTAAAACCAGAAGTTCCTGACTTGTGCTGATAAGCGACTAAGTCTATCGTCTGAAAATTCGCCATTACCCTTAAGCGTCCAACGACCTAAATCGGTAGCAAGCAGACCTTCCGTATAAAAAGTCTTTGCCCTTTGCGGTAATCGCTCTGCCCTTGATAGTTTACCTGCCCTAATTGCTTAATTTTGAGCCCAAGGAATTGCTTTCGTTTGTTCAGCTCCAAGTATTTGCTCAAGGGCATCACGCTCAATGAGTGTTTGAGTATTAAGCGAAAAACGGCTAACATCAAGTCTAAGACCTTGCCACCCTCCCTAAACTATCTAAGTCAACCGAGCTACTCAAATCACTTGCTAAAGCCCGGCATACGAGCCGAGAAGTGACTAATCTTAAGATTATCGTTCTTCTGCTTCTCTATTTTAGTAGAAATAGTGAGCGGATACCCCTTTAAACTGTGTAGAGGTGCGTATAATGGGGCTAAATCTTGTGGGTCAATGACACTCTCAGGAATATCTATACATTCAATCTGAGCAAGGCCCGCCTTTTTAAGATTGAGCTGTAAATTAGGGAGCGAGAGTTCGCTATGAGGTAGTTCTAGACTAGCATCTTTAATCATAAGATGCTGGTCTTTAGACTTCACACGACCAACAAGATTATTAACCCTGAAATCCTTGAGGTGCAACAAATCTTAATTCGTCAAGAGAAGCAGTAAGGCTATCCGGAGCAATCAAAAGCTGACTGGCTTGCAGACTCAAACTATCCAGACGATGCTGAGGTCGAGCGTTGCGCAGTAATCGTATAGAGGCATTGCGCAGTAAGATATTATTGATATCAACGGTGAGCGTTGTAGGCTCATCACTATCGCTCTGCAAAGCATCTATGATATGAGAAATGTTGGTTCTGCCACTGACACTATCAATGTCAATGAGCAGGGTTCAAATCAAATAATCGTGCTGATGAGATATAGACTTTATCTTGTGTCAGCAACTTCTAGTTCGACCCCAGCCTTAAGCTCTTTTGGCAGACAAAGCCTTGCGACCTACGCTATCAAAGATAGCAAGCTCTTGCAGGTTAATATTACGCCAGCCCTCAATAGAGATAGATTTGAGTGAAACAGGAGTGTGAAAGAGTTGCGTTAAATCCTTGCTGATACGTTTTAGCTAAAGCACTCTGTATCGCAGGTATCGAAACGAGTATACTTGGCAGGATATAAAGAAAACCCAAGGTGAGAATAGTCCCTATTCCCACCTTGAGCCCTACGCAATGTGCGCCTACTCAGTTGCCAAGTAGCCATCTAATAAATCTTACTTTGAGACCTCTTCGTAATCAACGTAATCTTCGCTGTGAGGTCTTTTGTATTTTTCTTAAAGCAATATCATCCATTTCTACCTTGCCAGTAGGCTTCACCTCCTCTTCTCTTTGATGAGCCTGTTCCCTCTCTGATAATTTGCACTCTGCTCCTGAGATGCACGCATCTGCTCCTCGGCTTTGCGTTGAATGCGTTGCACCATCTTCATAAGCAACCATGTACGGAAACTCCCAGAGAATAAGAATAGTAATACGAATACTACTATCAACATAAAAATGAATTTCAATCATATCGTCTTTTGTTTTATTTTGATTTATGAAACAAAAGAAAGCAAGATGTATGCCACAATGATTAGGCTCAATCCCTTTAAAGCAAAAAGAACAAGAGCAATAATTGAAAGCAGAACTAAAAATCCCCTGCGGACTCAACAGGAATGACGACTTAGCCACCCCCTCTTTCTTGTCCTTGCCTCCTCCCATCTTAAAACGAAAACATCGGGTTTCGCTAACCATAAAGAAGCAGAACAGTCCTATGAGGATATATACGACTGCAAGCATCAAGTCAGGACCGAGCATAAGTTCAAAAGTCCGGCAAGGCTAAAGTCAAGCCAATCCAAAAGAAAGCATTCGCTGGAACGGGTAGACCGATGAAACTTAACGACTGACGAGTATCATTATTGAACTTTAGCCAAACGCAAAGGCGAGCAAAAGCGGCAATGAGCAAAGATGGTAATGCTCGCCTCAAATGATACACCTCTATCCCACAACCCATTCAGTAGGACCATAGAGGAGCTAGCCCAAAACTAATAACGTCCGCTAAGCTATCTAAAATCCTTTCCGATAGGCGAACTAACACCCTAAAGCGCGCGCCACAAGCCCATCAAAGAAATCAAAGATAGCGGCAGCTACGATTAACCACACCGCCACCTCTGTATTCTCTTCATGGAGCATATACAGCACTGCCATGGCTCCAGAGAGGAGATTAAGGCAGGTTATTGTATTAGGAATATGTTTCTTGATATTCATATTTTTCGTCCTTTGGGACCTTATTGAGGAAGTTCAGCGATGAGGTCTATGTTACCAGCAACCCTCTGCCCCATCTTAACATGAACCTTAGTGCCTAGAGGCATATAAAAGGTCTACGCGTGAACCAAACTTAATGAAGCCCATATTTTTCATTGATATGACAAGGCTACCTTCTTCGCTGTAAGTCACAATGCGCTGAGCCACAGCTCCTGCAATCTGACGCACTAGCACCCGATGACCTGATTTGTACGAATAACGACTGCCGAACGCTCATTATCGGTACTTGCCTTAGGCAGGTGTGCGTCCATAAAAGCGACCTTCTGTATGTGATACATGTTCAACTGTTCCATTTACAGGTATCCAGTTCACATGCTTGTCAAATACATTCATAAAGACAGATACCTGCAAGCAACGCTCTCCTAGAATTTGTTGCTCATCAACCTCTTCAATAACAACAATCTTACCATCTGCAGGACAAACGACTACATGGTCTTCGTTTGCACGTGGGTGCTGAGCGGGATGTAACGGAAAAAAGTTAATAACAAGCAAATAAAGAATAACAGAAAGTCCTAGAACAATCTGAAATGCCAAGCTCATTACCAAGCAGGCAATAAAAACCAAAGTTAATCAACGTTAGCGCTACAGCAATACTTACAAGTAGACCCTTTTCCTTCTTTGTGTAGTGTCATCTGAATATAATATCGTTATTTTTATATCATAAATATTTCTTCTAAACCAGCCCTAAAAGTCCACTTCTGCAATGAGGATTTGGGCATATTCCCCAAAAATGCCTTAGGGTCAGTAATGACTAAAGTTACATATCCCTTATTATCGGGTCTCATCGTGTAACTATTTCGTGGGTGCACGCTCCATAGACGAGCTTTCTTACTCATCATATTAATCTCATGCACTTTCTTTTATCGCTCTTCGTTAGATACGATAGCTCTGCATTGTCCACCGACACTTTGTCATTTTTAAGCAGGTTCATCGCTTGAAGGTCATCTTTTGTCCCCATAGCATAATAAACCGTATTGAGAGAATCTTCCTTAAGTTTTAGCCTATTAGCTTCGCCTAGAGCTAAAACCTTTTCATCCTTTTCAGCCTCTTCTCTCAAACGATTAGCAGAACTCTCTAGAGCATTGATATCACGCACCTTCTTCATCGTCTCCTCAGCAATCGTCGTCACACGAGCTTTCTGCTTTCCTAGTTGCTCTCTCAGAATGGATATCGTACCAACAAGCCTTTGCGAATTAGCTCCATTGCTCTCCACTCGCTGAATAAGCATCTCTATAGCATCGTTACTTTCTTTAAAGCTTATCGGAGAGAATATTGATATTCTGCTTAATGCGAGTTTGGTCACGCATAGGCAACTCACCACGCATCGAGTTCACATTTATCATATTCTCCACAGAACTAAGTTCCTGAAAACTACTAATAACGCTAGCGACAATAGAGTCTGTTATATAAGCATCTTCCTGCATCGTAGCATTAAGAATAGCTATAGAATCATAGTCCGCTTTCAAACTGCGATATTCCCTATCACTCACACAAGAGACTAGGGATACACCCAATATGAGTGCTATGAACAGTGTATTCCGTATTGAAAATGACATTCTATTGTAATACATATTTTAACTCACAAATGTACAAAAATTTCACATACCATCAGATTTTGTATAGTCATAAATCCTAAAACAGGGTATATTTTTCAATAGAAAACCTTGCTAGGAGATCCCTCACTCGATAGAGTTCCCGCATCAAAAATTCAGAACGCCCCAGCCTTAATGCCTAGTTACTCCCAAAAATATGTACGTCATTCCCATTTCAGTAAGTACACGTAAACTACTGTAGTGAGTACACGTATTATTTCGGTGAGTACGCTACTGACAATGTGTCATTTAACTAAAACACAAAACAGCCTTCACTAAAACTCCCATAAACCCTTGACAGTGGCATATGCAAACAAGCGCACCAAGATTCAGATTTCTTTATTTGAGAAAAAGTTTTTATCTTTGCACTGAAAAATTTGAATTGATGGTCGCCTAGATGGTGGAATGGTAGACACGAAGGACTTAAAAATCCTTTTGCCATTATATGGCTGTGCGGGTTCGAGTCCTGCTCAGGTACTCATAGAAGCGAGGAGGGTTTACAATAGTAATCCTTCCCTTTTAATTGTAAGATTCGTATGAATAATAGATTGGCTCATTACATAGAAGAGGTGCTACTCTGCCCATGAGTGCGTAACTCTTCCCTCTATAGGAGGCTTTATCCTCGAGCATTGTCCTGCCCAGTGGGACAATACCCGACATATTGCTTATGCCCCACAGGTAGCGATACGCTTCAACGAAGCTCTCTCGCACCACGATGGTATCCTTATCGAGCAATATGCACTCAAGGAAGGCATTAGCCTCAGAAGAGCAAAACTTGAGCTAGAAAAGGATATTCAGAAGCTTAAGCAGGGAGTTACTCCGAGTACACCGCTATCGCCCTAGACGGTATCGGCACACTAGCCCCTCACTAGTAGCGGACACATGGGTTCTCGCCTGCACCTAGTCCCTATGATTATGCATGCTTACTACGGACTGTCTGCGGTAATGACACCTCAGATAGGGAGCGAAGCAAGCTAATAAGCGCCGACAAGAAGAGCAATCTCCTGAATATATCCACTTGCGCATACCTCGTAAGGCACTCCGTTATAGTGTAGCCGTACTTGTGACTGAGCTTTGTCGTGGGCTTCCTCTGCCTATGGCATCAACAAGGATCACATTCTCTGCAAGTGTAGCACCACCTTCGCAAGAGGTGACTAAGGCTATCTGAGCATGTTCGCCGTGAGGTTAAGAAGATACAGCAAGAAGAACCTAAGGCGACACCAAGCCGAAAGACATCTGTATGGGCAGAGCCACAGCAGGACTTATTACCTCATCATTGGCACAGAGAAGCATCAAGCCAATGCAGAGAGATATACTATTAAGTTTATATCAGAGATAAATTCCTTAAAAATACAGGGTTTTATCTAGTAAGAAGCTCTCACCGCATCAGCTGCAGAAGCATTTACATGATAAGACGAAGCTAGACAATAGACAAAGAGCTTTTAGCTAAAGAGGGTATTTCTTCTTGATCTATATTCTCTACACCTAGATTATTCAACGCAAAATTGAATTTTCCAACGAATATAGAAGAGAAATTAAAAGCCGAGGCATTACGCCTCGGCTTTTCGCATGGGATAGCCATAGCAGAGCAGTAGACCCACAGCGAATATGCCCAAGTGGAAGAGTGGGTAGCTGAGGGCTACCACGGCTCATGTCTCACCGAGCGCAATCATGACCTACGCCGAGACCTCGCCTACTTGTTCCGGGCTGCAAAAGCGTCATCATGGTCGCGATGAACTACTACCCTGAGCAGAAGCAAAAGACGGACTCTCTCCAATTCGCTTACTATGCCTATGATAGCGATTACCACAAGGTCGTCAAAAAGACTTGACCAATTATTACGATTTATCCAAACTCTGGACACAGAGTGCTCTCGGATCGTGCCTTTGCAGACTCTGCGCCCATACTCGAACGCTCACTGGGTAGCAAAAGCAGGACTGGGCTGGCGTGGTAAGCATGGGCTCGTCATTATTCCTCGGCTAGGAAGTTATTTTGTACTTGGTACATTACTCTGTTCTCAACAGGACTAACAGCAGACAGTCCACAGCCCTAATCGTTGGTGGGCATGCAGTCGCTGTATCAGACCATGCCCCACTCAGGCTGATTATTGCGCCTCAAACGCATCGACGCTCGTCGCTGTATTAGCTACCTGACCATTGAGTAGAGAGCGAAGAAATACCTGACGAACTAGCTCTCTCTTATCGGGAATAAAGATTGTACGGCTGTGATACTTGTCCAGAAGTATGTCGCTGGAATAAGTTTGCTCGCCCCACGGAGGTCAGCGACTTTTGCTCCTCGCAACGCGATTATGGGCATGAATGCAGAGCTACTTGAGGGAAATGAAGACTCTGACTTTTGACTCCATTTTTGCAGGCTCACTGTAAAGGCGAGCAGGACTCAAAGGCTTACAACGAACCCTTAGGCAATCAAGAAGAATTTTCCACGAGAGGGCTACGTAGCGCATAGACTGCAACTTTCGTTTGAGATATCGTCTTCTATCGGGTAGCCTCTTCTTGACACATCTTTTATGATATTCTAGTTTATAGATGTATCTTTGTGACTTAGCAAAACACAATAAAGATAGTGAAAAATAGCCTCATCTATTCTAAGCCTATTAGGCTGGAAGTGTTTACCACACCACAAGAACAACCTAAGCACAGCATTATATGCGTTGCCCTCATACCTCAAATCTAGACTCTTATTATCGGAAAACTCTATTACCTCACTCAAGGTAAACCTCATAGTTTCTTGATAGAAAAATCATGGTTCTTCTTTTCCTCTGGGTACTTGCTTGCAAAAGCCATAGGCGGTATTCCTGTCAATCGTGATAAGAAGGGGCGATATGGTTAACGCCCTAGCCGACTATATCAATAGTCAGAAAGAGGCGCACATTGCGATTACCCCCGAGGGCACACGTAGCTACCGAAAGAATGGGAAAAGCTATCTATCGCATCGTACTAGCGAGCTGGCATTGACATCGAATTGGCTGTCATTGACTACAAAACGCAAGGAAGTAGGCATCTTCGAGTATCTACTCCTACGGGCGACCTTGACAAAGACATCGCTTAATCCGTAGCCGTTTTAGCAAAGGAACAAGCCAAATATCCAGAAAAATACCATGAGCACACTCGAAAGAAGCCTAATCTGAGGATTGCTCTCGTTCAATGCGAGTCTCCTTGATTTTGAGACCCACAAGCCAATCTACAAGCGATAGCAAACGAACTGCACGACTTTCGGGTCAGATGAGACCTTGCAGTCCTTCCTGAAGCTGTGCCTAACAGAAGCTTCTCCGAAGAGGCTATGAATAATGGGAGAGTGTGGCATGAAAAGCGAAGCTATTGGCGAATACAAAGACCAGCTAAGCACCATAATCTGGCGATTGCTTGCTCTGTCTTTATATCTCCACGAAGACAAGTATGCCAATCGCTTTTTACTCATCGAGTGAGCATAGTATTCAGTGGCAAGACAGGACACCTTCCGACATGGGTGGCGAAGCTCGTCAGCTTACCCCCGCATCGAGCGCAACTCATTAGCTTTTAAGGGTTGGAAATATTCTACCTATAATTCAGTTGCGACTTACGCTTCCTCGTTGCAGATGCAAGCAGAACGATCACTGACTATCGCCATTTGCGTTGCCAACTGGTACCTAAAGGAAGAAGGCTCTGTATGGTCTATACACTCTACAAGCACGTGCTATGGAAAACCTAAGTACTACAATAGGCGTCAATCGTAGGAACAGATATGAGCGGACTAAGCTATACTAGGGATGATTCAGCTCTAGTATCTCCACGTGACGAAGTACTCGCTGAGCTGTCACACCATCGGAAAACACAACAAGTATATACGAAATCAGTTATGTCCCTCTAGAGGACTTGCGACAGAAATTCCCTGCATGGTTAGACGCTGATGACTTTACTTCTTCAATTTATAATATATTGTTTCATAGAGAATACTTGAGGAACTATCAACCTCATGCTCTGAAGTTACTTAGTCTCATAATAACGATTAAAATTTTTATGCAATTATGGCATCATACGACACCCAGCAAAGAGCGAGGTTTGGCAAAGTAAAATCTCACGATGTAGACGCTAACCCCTAGGGTTGGGACGGCAATGCACAGCCTCCCTGTCATCGTTGACTTCTATGCTACTTGGTGTCCTCCTTGTAAAGGCTCTATCTCCACTTCTAGAACAGCTTGCAGAAGAGACTTGCAGGTAAGATTGATCTAGGTCAGATGTAGACCAAGGAGAAGAACTAACTGCCCTCTACAACGTACGTACCGTTCCTACACTACTCTTTGCTAAAAGCCTGATAGCTGATAGCCAACACTTATGTCGGCGTTATGGGCACTGAGGAGCTAAAGAGAGAAAATCCAAATCTCTTCTTCTTAACAAGAGCATACGCCTCCGAGTTTCAGAGGAGTACACGAAAGTCTTTCAGAGGCTGTATCGGACAATATCCCGATACAGCCTCTTTCAATCTAACATCAGGACTTTACATCAAATCAACAATGCAATTGATCCATGGTGAAAACGTCACGAGCCCTGTAGACGATACTCATGCTAGCCCAGGGCGCAAGCTCCCAGGCACAGTTATCAGAGCATTTATTGAGCTTAGGGCATGCACAACCGAGCGATAAAATCCGATGCTCGCTGAGTGCCGCCCTTCGGAGCCCAGCGTGCTTTTGTTCGAGGTACCCAGGGTTTCGCATCGGGCTGCGCCTCTATTCCACCCTGCGCTATAGCAGAGTGTCGTGCCTAGAGGCACTCGTAATGATCCGAATGCCGATAATAAACACAGCGAGCTGCCGCCAATGCAATAGTATCGATGCGGTTGCCGCGCGACGAGCCATATTATCGCAATAGTCTCAGAGAACAGGTATCTTTGGCAAAAAGTATACATTACTCTAAAGTTATGAATCGACTACACATAAAAAGCATCCTGATGCTCTTAACATTGGCAATGAGCCTATTTTACAGTCGCAGTGGCAAAGCCAAACAAGAAGAGCGAAGAGGACCATATACACAGCTACTAACCCAAGTGCGCAGCTCTCTCGCCTTGAGCTAGCGACGACTCAGCTCGAAGACCAAACTAACCCTTGATCCCTAAAGATGATGGATTCTTTGGTGGAAAGAAGATGTTTGGCGCACGTGCTACGGAGGTTCAGTTGCTCTCTCAAGCCTCTGTGATTGCGACTTTTCACTGCCCACAGACTCTATGCTACGCAGTGTAAACGATTCATCTGTTGAGCTAACGCCCCTCCTCTTGAGAGTCAAGAAGGAGTTTGAGCTCTATGCATCGTACTGTGACGAGAAGCCTCCACTATGCGGACACCCTCTCGGCGAATGAGCCCAATGAGATACTTGAAAGCAAGAAAAGGATTCATTAGCGACCTTGAAGATAAGGCTCTAGAGAAAGCTCGTCCCGAACTCTCATCGCCAAGCGGAGCACGAGTGCAGACTTCTAAACTGCGCACCCTCTTTCCTTGATTTAGATTAGGTATGCGCATCAAATTAAATGCCCTAATGATGCGACTGCATCGAAAAGGCAAAAACAAACTTCTCTCAAGAAATAACTCTATGTACAGTTAGGATTTAAGATTTTATGCTGGCTATTGGGTCTCCTCCTCATCGGCATAGGGTTTATCTGTATAATCTGCTTCTTTCAGTAAAGACGAAAAAGCCTCAAGCGATAACTCGGCAATTACGAAACCTGTGATGACCGCGTCAAATGAGCGACTAAGACTAGTTAGCGAAGAGGGTTACGAAACGACGATATCAATATCCGCCGGCGGGAAATTATTCTGCAGAAGGTCTGCTCAATTAACGGCTATATTAAGTACGACTTGAGAAATTAGATTGAGACATCGCTGATACTTCATTACATCTATCTCCCTGAGACCTGATATTGAGATTGGACGCACTCCGGGAAAGTCGCAGTCCGTCAAAACTACTATGAAGATATCATAGAGGTTTGTTTGGACTTAGTCGTCAAGACACGTACGATAGGAATGCCATACACCTCCTTGATGACTATACGCAGAAGCTGAAGACGCTGCAAAGACGATGCGAGATAATACGAGAGCTCCAAGCCAAAACCAAACAGTCAGATTGAGCAACTCTGTCGGCAAATTATATCGACCTGCATATCTTCGCATGGCAAGCAGAAGGCGTCCCCTACGGCAAAATCTAACTCTGAGATTTCTTATAAAGTAACTCGGGCACAGACCGTGCAATGATTCCATTTATATTCAATAAATAAGAAACGTGCCCTCAGCAGTCTTGCATTGTGTACTTAAAATCGCATATTCAGACCACTAAATCCGAAGTGCGCTTCCTAAACTCAAACTCAGCCGTGTTTGTACAGACTTCGCTGAGGTTTTGAGAATAGGGAGGCACA
>BNJS01003442.1_pt1 | contig 73047 bp, 104 predicted proteins | sample 8540461 | NCBI WGS metagenome assembly BNJS01 (sample SAMD00202454, study PRJDB9452) | human saliva metagenome | isolation source: human saliva | place: Japan
AATGAAAAATCAAGATGTTTTAATGACAAATATGTAACAGCACATCATGGAATTATCCCAACAGGAGCTGGAGATTTTTGAAACAATTTTCTCAAGAGGAAAAAAATATTTATAAATTGATTGCTGAAAGATATTTAATTCAATTCTTAGAAAAGTTAAGATAGAAAAAAACTGAAACAAAAGTAGAAATAAAACGAAGCTATATTTAAAAAAATCTTCAATAAAAATTTTTAGAACCTGGATATACAAAAATATTTTAAAGTTTTAGAAGATGATAATGAAAATGATGAAGAAATTGAAGAAAAAGAAAATAATTTATCAAAAATTCCAGGTGGAGAATATCAAATAAAAAAATTAATAATTCTAATTTTTTATAGAAGAAAAAGGAAACAACTGCTAAAAAGCCTTTATACAGAAGCTACTCTAATTAAAGATTTAAATAATATTGCAAAATATGTAAAAAGATTCTGAAATAAGAGAATTATTAAAGAGTAAAGATAAAGATAAAAAGATGTAAATGGAAGTATTGGAACTACTGCAACAATTCCTGGAATTCTAGAAGGACTTATTGAAAAAGGATTTTAACTAGAAAAGAAGAAAAATACTTTTCAACAGAGTTAGCTCAAGAATATCTAAAAATATTACCAGAATCTTTAAAAACACCTGATTCAACAGCTTTATGGTGGAGTATTCAAGAAAAAAATAGCTAGAGGTGAAGCTAAAACTAGAAGATCTTACATTATCTGTTCTTGAAGATGTAAAAACAATTATAAATTCTGAACATAAAACTATTTCTTCTGAATTCTCAACAGTAAAACAGGAAAAGAAGTAATTGAGTTTGCCCAAAAATGTGAGAGCCTATTTATGAAGGAGAAAAAAATTTTTACTGTAATGGATATAAATCTGATGTGACTTTAAATTATGGAAAAAAATAAAAATATTTAATCAAAAAGAAGTAAATAATAACAAAACAGGATGCTAAAACTCTACTTAATAAAGGGACAATATTAATTACAGGTCTTACTAATAAAGCTGGTAAAAAAATATAATACCAATTTTAAATTAGAAATTAATGATAAATATGTAAATCTTTCTTTAGATAGTTTTGTTAACTAAAATTGGAGGATTATATGAAAAAGAGCCTACAATAGAGGAATTAAAAAAATTTTTCTTGGAGAATACCTAGAACTTAAAGGAGTAAATACATCTTCTGTATTTAGATGTTTTTCACCAGAACATGAGGATAAACACCCAAGCATGTCTTTTTATAAAAAAAGGTAATATTTGCAATTGTTTTGCTTGTGGTCAAAAATATAATATCTTTTAGCTTTAGTCGGAATGGAATATGGTTTTTAAAGGTTTTAAAGAACAAAAAGAAAAAGTAATAGAACTATATAAAAATAGAGAACTTATTCAAAATGTTAATGAAACAATTTATTCTAAAAAATATTGAAATTGAATTAGATTCGCATTCTCTTCAAAAAGAAAAAATAAAAGAATATATCCAGAACTTGATTATTACTATCTTGAATGTAAAAAGAATAAATGAAACTGACTATCTCCAAAAAGAGGGATATCAAAAGAAGTTCAAGATAAATATAATATAGGATATGATCCAGCTTTTTAAAAATGGTACTTGGAAGGCAATAATAATTCCCAACTACTCATTATTCATTTACAGCAAGAAATACCGATATTAATTCCGAAGATAGATTAAGAAAAGTGGGAAAATCTGAAATATTTAATTATTGGGAATTAGAGCAAAATAAAAAGAGAATTTTTATATAGTTGAAGGTGAAATAGATGCTTTTATCAATTATCGAAGCAGATAAAAAGCTATATCTCTTGGAAGTGTAAATAATATAAATCTTTTTATAAGTAAATTAAAAATGATTTACCAGGAAATAAATTTTATTTAATGCTTGATAATGATGAACAAAGGTATAAAAAGCTCAAGAAGAACTTTATAGTAAAATGAAAGAATTAAATTTAAATGTTGAGAATACAAAGGTTTTAGGTAAATATAAGGATCCAAAATGAATTTTTAGTTGCTGATAGGGATAATTTCATAAAAACTTTAAATGAACTTGAAATAAATAAGGTGATGACAATGGAAGTAGATAAACTTTATTCTTATGATTTAGAGAACAAACAATTAATAAAAAGAAGCACCATTTAACGATATAGGTCTTGCTGAAGTATATGAAGTTTCACAGGAGTTATAAAAAAATAATATAGGTAAAAATATAGCTATATTAGGAGTTAATGCTGAAGGAGAAATATTTTTTAAGAAAACAAAAAGATATTGATTTTTAATAGTACTAAAGATGGATATGTAACTACTTATAATCTTTTTAGAGAGAATGCAACTTTTAAAGATTTAGCAAACTTTGAAAAAGAAAAGGTATCTTAAAAAAATATTAGAGAAATAGATGCTAAATTAAATATAAACTTTGAAGAGCTTGTTTATAAAAGTAAAATGGATTAGAACTAGAAAAATTGATCTTCCAATATCATCAGAAAATAAAAATATAGAAAATAATGAAAAACTAAAAATTTATACGAATACTTTTAATTGTTCTTCAAAAGAAGAATTATATAAATTAGTTAAAAATAGGGATCCTTCAGTAAAAGAACTTCTAAATTATTTTTAAATATGCTATTAAAGAAAAAGAGATTTCAGAAAATAAAATTAGGTTATTAAATAATAATCAAACTACAGAGTATTTTAAACAAAATAATTTTTCCTGAGAAAAATCATATAAGTATTTTTAGTCTTTGATAGTAGACTTAATTTATTAAAAGATGTTCAGGTTCATAAAGATACTGAATTTTTCAAAAAGTATTTAAAGATTTCTATTCTCCTAAGGCAGTAAGCTATATTACATTATCAAGTGATGAACATGAATACGAAAAAGGTAATATTCGATATAAATTAGATTCATTAGGTTATAAATGCCTTACTAATTTTTTTATACTTATAATAGTCAAAATTCTGAAAATATAATTCTTGAAAGCTCTAGAAATGGAGTAATTGATGGTAATGAAGAAATTGATAAAAATTCTTTTTCTTAAAAACCCTAGGAAAGAAAAAGATAAACTATGAGAAGGAAAATACTAATGATTTAGTAAAAATGGAAGGATTTGAGGAATTTACAAAATACTTATCAGAAAAAGAATTAATTGGATTGAATGTAATAAAAGATGAGAAACAAGATAAAACAGCTCTTAAAAATTGGAAACCAGGAATTAAGTTATGAGAATTTTTAAGATATTAAAATACGATAAAAATTATGATCTCATCTGAAGTAGTCACTCTTGGACAAGGTGGAGTAGATTATGCCAAAATTGAGCTAAAACAACTATATCCCCATTTACTTGATGAAAAAAGCTAAAAGGTATAATTCTATGCCATAATCATCCTAGTGGAATGATTTTCTCCATCAAGAGAAGATGATGATATAACAGAAACTATAAGCAAAAAAATCGAGTTTTTAATAAAGAAGTTCTTGATCACCTAATTGTTGAAAAGAAGGAGTCTATAAGTATTCTGAGAATAATCTTATATATATGGAAGAAGTTAAAAAGCAAAAGAATACTTAGAGACATAAAACATATAATTGTCTCACTGAGAGCCAATAAATATAAAAAATCATTCTTCAGGAGAAAATAGATGGATAGGTAAAAAGATGTAGAAAAATATGGAATTGAAAAAGCAGATGGAGTTAAAAGAAACCATTGCAAAAATTACTTATATAGAAAATGATAAATTGTATCAAAAGCCTGTGCCTTATTATAATATTTCAGATTTAAAGATAACAAAGGAAATAGAACAAAAATTTATTCCAATGAAAGAAAATAAAAAGGCTCAAGAAATTGAGAAGTCAAAAGGACAAGGCATTGGAGATTAAAAAAACTAAGTTTTATATAACAAAACTAAGTGACACATGTGTCACTTACTTTTTAAGGAGGTCATATGAAGAAACTAAAATTATTAATCACAACATTGTTATTAGTTGGAATTTCTATGAATGTTTCAGCTAGAGGTTTTTGGTAAAGAGGAGGATCGGGTCTAAAACAAATTGTAAAAATTTTAGTTGCCATGCAAGCAAAACAAGCTCTGATGGAAACTGAGTTAGGAAAAGAATTAATAGAAGCTGTAAACCAAACTCAAAATCAATTAAAAACAAATAGAAATGGAAATGACAAATATGTTAGATTTAGGAAGAGAGCTTACAACAGGGCAATTAATGAAGATTCAACAGGACTATCAAGAGTTGATGGCTATTCAAAATCAATTTAAAGACACATTTCTTCCTTTTAAAGATTTTGAGAAAAACTTTTTAAAAAAATACTTATGCTGATTTTTAAAAATTTAGAAGGACTTACTGCCGATGAGTATATAAGAAAAAGCTGATGATTTATTAACTGCAACAAAAGATATAACAAAAAGTAGTTTTGCTGTAGCTGGATTAGGAGATCCTTCAAGACTTGCTAATGATTCTCAAAGAATAACTGAATTAATGAAAGCAGCAAATACAGCTGAAGGGCAAAAAGCAGTCTTACAAGCTGGAGTTAATATGGCTGCTGAACAGACAAAAAGTATTATTAGAACTAAGAACATTATTAGCTTCATCTTTAAAAAAACACAAATGCTGAAGAAATGAGAAGAGTGCAAAATGAAAAAGCAACTATAGAACATGATAGGAATTTAAAATATGATTCTATTACAGATAAGGTAAAAGGAAAGAAAGCAGATCTTCTTAAAAGGAAGTGGTAAATTTGGAATACGAGATTCTAACAGGAATTCTAGAAGATTTGTTATATATCTAGAGGATTTACCTGCTAATTTTACGTTTATTAGCACATTCTTTTTATTGTTCTTTCTACTAGTTATTGATATTGCAATTACAATTTATAATCATATAGATGATGAAAACTTAGCTATATAAAATGGGCAAAAATCAAAAGTACTAAAAAGTAGGTTTTATAATATTCATGATTAATAAATATGAATGGGTTTTTAAATGGTGTAAAAAGTTTCTTTTTGATGTAGCTGGAAAAAGCTATCAGGACTGATCTTTTTCTAATAATGAATTTTTGAAAATCCAAGTGAGTTATACTCAAAAAGGTGCTGACTTAGCAGCATATATTTATGATGAAGGTGTTTTGGTATAGTCCTAGTAGTTGGGGTTATATTATTCTTTCAATTTTTAATTATAATTGGTTTTTTTGATGTTAGCTGTACAACTTATTATTTGTTGGATAGAATATTACTTTTTGACTGGTTTTTCTATTGTATTTCTTCCATTTGGAGTATTAGATGTTGGATTAGATTATTATAAGAGTGTCTTTTAAAACAATATTAAGCTGCTCAATAAAGTTAGCAGTAATGAATTTTTGGCTTTGATTATCGATCACTATATTAAATGATTTATTTAAACTTACAAATAAAAATGTAAAAATTAGAATTAGTTATTTTAATATTTGGAACTCTTTATGTAATTGTTGCAATAATGCAATTTTTACCTTCAATGACATCTGGACTTTTAACGGGGAACTCCAGCAGTAAAATGCCAGTGCAGCAGTAGCAGCTGCTAAAGCAAGTGCTTTAGGAACAGTTACAGGAGCAGCACATGTATATAGAGGAACAAAAGAAGCCGTAAAAGGAGCTTGGAAAGGAGGAAAGACAGGAGCAAATCTTGGAAGTAGTGGAGGGGCATTCGTAGGAAGTCTTGGAGGTTCTGTAGGAATAGCTACTGGAAAGATTGTGGGAGGAACATTAGGAGCAATAGGTGGAGCAACCATAGGTGGTTCATATGCTGGCGGTAGATATGCAGTTTTTAAAGAAAAAGCAAAAAAGAAAGATGATGATGGCAACTCTAATAGCTCTTCATCTAATAATTCAGCATCAAATAACTCTAATAATGGTAACAGTGGTAATAGTAGTGGAAATACTTCTTCAAAATGGAAATAACTCAAATTTCAATAATTCAGGAAGTAATAATACAGTAACTAATAATCAATCTAGTTCTGTAAATAATTCTATTACACCTGTAGGAGGAGTAACATCTAACCCACAGCCATCTGTAAAGTAATTCTAATACTTCTCAAAAATAATGTTAATTCAGGAATAATAATAATTCTGTAGCTAATAATCCACCTGATTCTACTCCTAAAGAAGTTTCATCATCTAATACAGAATCATCTACAGGTATTTCTAATGATGTAAATTCAAAATGAAACTACATCAAATAGTAATGTTTCTAATATTGAAAAACAATACAACTACAACAAATACTACTAGTACAATAGAGAATACTACCTCTGATGTAGAGGATAATGCTAAAAAGTGGTATCAAAGTAAATGGTGGTGAAGCAGGAAAAATTACCTGATTGGATGCAAGGTGATTATTAATTTAAATAAAGGAGTGATAATAATGAAGAAAATATTACTATTATTTTGCATATGTTTTATTCTAGTTAGTAGTGGAAAAGAATATGAAGTATACAAAAGCTCAGAAATGTATAAAATGGCTTTTAAAAAGAAGAAGAAAACGGTAATAGAGAAAAAAATGGAAGAAATTGAAAAATTAATGGAAGTTTTAGAAATAGAAGCAAAAAGGAGATGAGACTGCTAGAATTGAAAGAACAGAATGGCATTGGATTACATTGGAATATGATTCTATAACAGATAAAGTTAAAGATGCTAGTGCAGATTTGTTAAATAGAAAATGGTAAAACTAAGTGACACATGTGTCACTTAGTTAGGAGATACTATGAAAATTAATAAACGTAATTTTAAAAATATTAAAAATCTATCTTTTTCTTTTATTTTTTTATGTTTCTTTTTAAAAATATTAGCAAGAAATTATACAGTTGTTATTACAGAAAGTCTCCCATTAGGAATTTACAAGCTCTATCCTATTGAGGATATTAAAGTTGGAGATATTGTTCAATTTAAAACCTGATGCAAATACTATAAATTTTATAAAGGATAGAGGATATTTACCTAAAATAGCAGATACTTTAATCAAAGAAGTTGTAGCTGACTATAATAATAGAGATGAAATAAAAAAATTGTTTATGACACAAACTTAAAATTAAATTTACTTTATGTTGGAGAAAAAAATTATAGCCCTATTTATTTTTAAAGATTCCAGAGGCAGGGATATACAGCCCATATCACTTAAAGATTTAAAGCCAAAAAAATTCTGATGAATTTTTTTATTGCTTTCATCTCATTATAAATCTTATGACAGCCGATATTTTGGACTTGTAAACAAAAACAAATTTTAAATAAAGCAAAAAAATAAAAAAATAAAATTTTTAGTATTGACTTCATACCTTATATATATTATAATTATATTGAAAAATTATAAATTAAATATATTTTTTTAATAATGATAATAAAAAAACTTTTTTAAGAGGTGATAATATGAATGGTTTAGAAGAATTAATGAAAGACTTAAATGTTTCTTCGTTTGAGGAATTGAAAGCGTATATAGAAGCTCCTGAACATCAAGACGAAGAAATTGTTAAGCAGTTAAAAGAAGCTTTTAGAAATTTATTTAGAAAAAAATAATTAATTATAAGAGGTCAATATGGAAAATTGGATATTTAAAAATACTAGGTAATATAGAATTGGTAAATGAAAAACTTTTTATTTACTAGAGCCTTATGCTACAAAAAAATAATTAGTCATATAAAAAGAAAACACATTAGGTTCCATTATGTTAATAATAATTGTAATTATAATTTTTAGAAACATAAATAAATTATTTATATGGACATTCCATGATAAATATAACTTATTTAATTTTGTCTCCAGGTGGAGCATTAATATATGGAGGAAAATATTGGTTAGAATATGCCATAAGAAATAATAAAGTTAAGTGGTATCCAATTTGTTTTTATTTTATTCTTTTTCTTTTCAATAATGTATTTATATATATGTATAATTATAAGAATTATTAAAGAGAAAAAAATATCAGACTTATTAGGCTTCCTAGTAAGTATTATATGTTTTCTTATATTATATGGAATAGCAAAAGACTTAGTAATTCTTCTTATATTTTTCTATAGCAACTGGAATACTAGGAGGAATAGAAGGAAAGAATACTTATATTATAGAACAAAGAAATGAGACAGTTGACTCCAACCTTTAAAATAAAATTAGTTACTAAAAAAATGAAAGGAGTAAAAATGGAGAAAAGAAAAATAGAAGTACTAAATAATAGTTATCATTCAACAGAAAAAAATTAAAGAGAATAGTAGAAGAATTGAGCAAAAGTTGAATTGTATCTTCCTGAAATACTTGAAGGGATAGCCGATATAGTTTTTGGAAGATGATAATTCAAATCCTGGATATTTTTTTCTAAAAAGTAGGATAGAAAAATAATGATGATATTAGCATTTTTGAAAGAATTATTGTATATTTGTGATAAAGAAGAAGTAGGAATTATATTAAAACCTGAAAATAAAAATGAGAGGAGCATGTAGTAGATTAGGTTTTGAAAGCAGAAAAAGATTGGGTTGGAGATGATCCAGAAATGATAAGAAAATAAAAATATTAGAAACTAAGTGACACATGTGTCACTTAGTTATAAAAAAATATAAAAAAGAGGCAACCAAATAAATGATCACCCCTAACTCGCAATTAGAGTATATCATTTATTGCCTTATTTTTTTCAATAAAAAAATATAGAAGGAGGCATTTTATATGGTATTACATTATTCAAAAAGATGGTAGTATAACAATGAAATTAAACATAGGAGGAAAGACTTTTAATAAAAATTTTTATTCTGAAATTGACTATAAAAAAATTTCTATTGAGTCTTTGATAAAATATGAAAAGAAAAATAGTTTTAACTTATAAAAATGGAACTTTTAATCAAGCAGTCTTAACTATTGATAAAAAGCTTAAATATTCTTAATCTCAAACAAGATGAAATGGTAGTGTATTTAAGTTATCTAAATAACGAAATAATATTAAAACAGATAATAAAAAGAGTTGAAAAAAATCATTATTGATAAAGATGGTAATTTAAAAGAACTATCAAAAATATTAATTTAAATATATCGCATTCAAATAAAGAAAAAAAGGATATTTTTAATTATAAATTAACTATTCCCGTCCCAATAGTAAAAAGCTATGGAATTAGATAAGGATCCAAATGTTGACATAAGAGTTGAGAAAAAAATAATATTATAATAACTTCTTTTGAAAAATAAAGATTATAAAAATTATATAGTTGAAGAGCCTGAAGAGATAGTTTTTTTAGAGAAGAAAAATCTGAATATAACCAAGGAGGAAAATTGAATAATATTTTCACAGTAAAAAGTTAATAAAGGTGGAATTGGAAAGACATTTTTTTACAGTTCAAATAGGACACGGATTAGCATTGCAAGGTTATAAGGTGTTACTTATTACTTCAGATAGCCAAAATAATATATTACATTATACAAAGAATAAAAAGAAATAGATAAATATGATTTATCAAAAAGGTTTAAGACATGCTGTACTTTACGGTGACAATAGAGATCTATATAAAAAAATAAGAGAAAATTTATATTTTCTTCCAACAGAATCATCAATATTCTCTGAATCTTTTGAAAAGAAATTTGATAATTTTATAGAGAAAAAAAGCGTATAGAGTATGATTATATTTTTTTATAGACTCTATCCCAACAATGGATATAGATAAAAAAATTTATGGAATGTTCTGATCAGCTTATAATACCTACTTTCTGTGATTATTCAACTTATGAAGGTACTTTAAATGTCATTGAAGAGGTAGGAGCTAATAAAATACACTCAATAGTTATAAATCTATTTAAAAAAATACTAAAAATTCAAAAAATACTATGCAGAATTTGAAAAATCTTTATTAGGAACAGGAATTGTATTTCCAAAACCAATAAAAAGAATTATCCCTAATTGAGAATTTAATTGAAAATGGAAAGACAATTTGGGAGTCAGGATCTAAATTATTAATAGATGCTCAAAATAGTTTTTGCAGATGTTATTTCCAAAATTATAGAAAAAGGAGTTAAATAAATGAATCCAACTAATAGATTAGATAATTTATTAAAAAGAGAAAAAGAGAGCCAAGAGGTACAGAACGAAATAATAAAGAATCCAAAATATGAAATTATATTAAATTTCAGTCCATTTCAAGAGTTAAGTGTGGATAATTATTTAAAAATTATTTAATAGATAAGAGTAAAAGAATTAATAAATCTTCAAGTTAATGATGCTATAAAAAAATAGGAAAAATTCTCGAAGAGGTCTCTCAAGAATTAGGTAAAAAAAGGTTCTCCTGAAGGAATTTATGGAAACTTTTTAAAAATATAATGGGATCAATTCTAAAACAGCACTAAGACTAAGAAAAAGATATACTTTTATTTTCAGAAGCACCTGAACATGCAAAAAAATAATTGTGTCTCTTCTAACAGTTAGAGAGATAGAAGAACTAGATAAAAAAAGAGAACTACTAGATAAATTTTTATCCTGGTATAACATTAGAGGAAGCTAAAACATTTTTTTAAAGGAGAAATAAAAGAGATTGAGAATAAAAAGAAAAAAAGATGAAGAAAATGGGAAAGAAATTACAGATATAGAATTTATTCTTTTTACAAACTTCTCTTCAAGATGATTTAATCTCATTACCTGAAAAAACAAAAACAAGTAGCAAAACTTTTAGAAAAGTTAGAAAAATTAGTTTATGAAGGATAAAGTAAAATATAAAAACATTGATTTTTTTCAAAAGATATGCTATAATATGTTTAATAAAAAGGTTTATAGTTTATTCTTTTAAGTTTATGAAAGTTGTTAGGAACTTGTAACCTCACTTATCAAAAAAATGACAAGGGATTAAGTTTGTAGGAACTTGTGAACCTATTTATCAAAAATGACAAGGATTAAGTTTGTAGGAACTTGTGAACCTATTTATCAAAAATGACAAGGAGAAAGTTGGGAAGGTATTTTGCCTTCTCATTTTTTTATAAGGAGAAATGAAGAATGGATATTAAAAATGGATTTTATCTAATAAAAAGAATTTTTTTGATAAAAATAAACGATCCATATATTCCAACAAAGGAGAACAGACCAGTTTTCTTTTGTATTCAAGATAAAAAAAGAATTCAGAATTATGGTGGGTTATACCTATGACTAGTCAACTAGATAAGGCTAATAAATTTATTAGTAAATATGGTGAAGAAAAATGTTACAAATTTGAAATTAATACAACGATGGATAAATCTGTTTTTAATATACAAGATCTATTTCCTATCACTTCAAAGTATATAGATAGGGAATTTAAAATAGATGGAGTTCATTATGTTATTAAAGATAAAAATCTAATAAAAAAAGTTGAAAAAAAGCATCAAAAGTAATATCTATGGCAATGGTTGGTGAAAAAAATGTTAAATACTTCAGTCAATGTCCAAAGAATAAAAATATTTTAGAACAAGAAATCAATAGTGATAAAAAAATTAGAAGTTGAAAATATAGATATTAATAAGTCAAATGGGCAAATAACTAACTATAATTGTTTTACTGAGAACCAATAAATATAGAAAATCATTCTTCAGGAGAAAATAAATGGATGACCAAAAAGATGTTGAGAGATTAGAAATTGAGAAAAAAAGAGAATGTTAAAGAAAAAAATTGGAAAAAAATAGCTGTAATGATGACAGAAAAAGAAATGGAAGACTATAAAAAGAATAGAGGATGGAAACAAAGGAAATTACTAATCCTTCTAAATGAAAAAAAGTTATACATTATACCAGTACCTTATTATAATATTTCAGATTTAAAAAAATAACAAAAGAAATAGAGCAAAAAGTTTGTACCCAATGAAAGAAAATAAAAAGGCTCAAGAAATTGAAAAATCAAAAAGGTCAAGGTATTGAGATTAAAAACTTATTATGCTTTTTATATTTATGGACTTGTAAGTCCATTTTTGTAAAGACAATATTGTCTTTTTCTTGAAATATAATTATTTTTATGTTATACTAAATGTGAGAAAAGGGACTTAAACAAGTCACTGAGTACTGGATGACCTTGCATCCGATAACTTTGTGGCACCAAAGGCGAGACAGAAATGTCGGGAGGAGATTTAGTAGGAATACTAATGGTTGGGCAAGCAACTATAAAACAAGGGATATTCAAATATAAAAAGCGGGAACCCTGACCATTAAAAGGGAGTTAAAAAGCGGAAAAACCCCTGCTGTTAAGTGGGAGTTAAAAAGCGGAAAACCCTGCCGTTAAGTGAGTTAAAAAGTAAAAGGGAGTGATTTATATCACTTCTTTTTCTAAGAAGGAGGAAGTGTGGGAGTAAAAATTTATATTATCCAAGAGAAATATATTGATTATTTAAGAGAGAGTGATGAAAAGGTTCTAAAAATAAATCAGAAAAAGACCATATATTGGAATAGTTTTTAAACAAGGAAATTTTAATTATTTTTTCTCCATTAGGTTCTCCAAAAGAAAAGCATAAACTTATGAAAAGAAGGTTAGATTTTATAAAAAAATAAGAAATGTGAATTAGGAATAATCAATTTAAATAATTCTATACCAATAAAAGGAAATGAAATAAGATTATTAGATATTGATGCTTTAAAAATTCTTCTAATATATCTGATAGAAAATATGGAACATTATGTGAAGATCAGTTAATATGGTGTGATAATAACTTTGAAGTAATTGAAAAACTTTAAAAAGTTATATTCACTATATATAAATAATAAACTTCCTGAATCTTTAAAAGAAAGATGTTGTAATTTTAGCTTATTGGAAGAAAAATCTTTTAGATTACCATAAAGGAATACAATATAATTGCCCTTTACAGGTAATAAAATTAATATAGAATTACATTCTTCAGGAGAAAATAAGTGGATAGCTAAAAAGATATTGAAAAAAACTTGAAATAGAAAAGAAAGAGGATGCAAAAAGAAATAACAGCTGATATATATTTAAAAATGTCTGAAAAAGAATTAAAAGAATATAAAAAAATCAAGGAAAAGGAAGAAACTAAAAACCTATCCGATGAAGAAAAACTTTATCAAGTACCTATAACTTACTATAATATATCAGATTTAAAAGATAACAAAAGAGATTGAACAAAAAGTTTGTACCAATGAAAGAGAAAGAAAAAGTCACAAGAAATTGAAAAATCAAAAGGTCAAGGTATAGGAGATTAAAAACTTATTAGCAAAGAACCTTATTAGATTTTTACAAAATGGACTTGTAAGTCCATTTTTGTAAAAAGACAATATTGTCTTTTTCTTGAAATAAAATTATTTGTATGCTATAATAAATTAACAAAAGAAAAAGCTTCTCAAATCATTCTAGACTGCGGGAGCTAGAGATGTTGGCAAGGCAACGGAAAAATCCTTGAAAGTCATTCCAGACTGCGGAGCTGGAGATGTTGGCAAGGCAACGGAAAAATCCTTGTGGAGCATGAGAAGTAAAAAGAGAAGTTTAAACTTTCTTTTTTAGGAGAAAATTATGAGAGAAAATATGGAACTTTTAATAAAAAAAGTTAAATAAGGCATGTCTTATATACAAAAAGATTTCTTGAATAAGGATTTTTCTAGTTATTGCTAGGAAAAGAAAAATACAGAAATTATAGAGGTAAAATTTTAGAAAAGAAACATTTTTATGCATTTAGTGGGAATAAAAGGAATGAAAGCTAATGATTTTTGAAAAAATAAGTCTAAATATATTATCAGTTAATGAATTAAATAAACTAAAGAAAAATCTTATATTAATCAGAAATTAAATTCTTTTCCTAAATTAAGAAGATTGTTTGAAGAAGAACTGTACCTTTATAATTTTCATCCTCATTCAACTACAAAAGTTGAACTAGATAAAAATTATAGCAAATATCAACAGAGAAATAAAAAGAATTGATAGGATTAAAAATTTTTAAAAACCTTATCAAAAATCATATATCCCAGCATCCATTGAGGATAGAAAAGCTTCTGAAATAACTGCTGAAGAAAGAAAAGAATTATATGTATACTTGAAAAAGAAGTCATCTGAAAAGATTACTCTAAAATTTTATTTAGAATTTAGAAGAAAACTTATCATTATATATCCCTAGGAAATTTTTATATCAATAAAAAAGAATTAGAGAAAGTTAATTATAATTGTCTTACAGGAGAGCCAATAAACATTCAAAATCATTCTTCAGGAGAAAAATAAGTGGATAGGTAAAAAGATGTTGAGAGATTAGAAATTGAGAAAAAGATGATGTTAAAGAAAAATTGGAAAAAAATAGCTGTAATGATGACAGAAAAAGAAATGGAAGACTATAAAAAGAATAGAGGTGTGGAAACAAAAGAAATTACTAATCCTTCAAAATGAAAAAGTTATACATTATACCGGTACCTTATTACAATGTTTCAGATTTAAAAATAACAAAAGAAATAGAGCAAAAGTTTGTCCCAATGAAAGAGAAAGAAAAGTCACAAGAAATTGAAAAATCGAAAAGGTCAAGGTATTGGAGATTAATAAAAAGCAAGAAATGATAAATTTCATTATAATAAAACTAAAAAAATAGAAACCAATAATTTTTGGTTTCTATTTTTCATTCTTATCTTCTTCATCATTATTTTGAGGACTATAACTTTCATTGGAATATATAGATTTTACTTGATTTTTCCAGCAGAGAAATTCTTATATATATCTTTCATTACATCATTTGTATCCTCTGTATTTTCCCTCTTCTTCAAAAATTTCTACTTTCTTGAAGCTTTTCATTTTCTTTTTCTTCCATATTTTTAAAAATCTTCACAACTTTTTGAGAATAGATTCCATAAATTCCTTTACCTCCTTTTCTTATATTATACCATAATAATAAATATAGATTATTAATAAATTTTATATTATTATTCTAAAAATTAAAAACAAATAAAATAAAATTCAAAATTAATGCGATATTCAAATAAAAAGACTTTTTGATTATTTTTGATAAACTACACATGTTCCCTTTATAATAATCCATTACTGATGATATACATTTAATCTCTCCCTCCGTTAGAAAAATTTTTCTAACATTTCCGCATCATCAAAAAGAAATAGAATGAAAATTTTTTCTCAGTTATTATTACTAAGATAAAGAAGAATAAAAGTGGCTATTGCTAATAAAAATAATTATTAAAAATATAAAATAATCTTTTAAAAACATAGGAAATACAAATAATTCATTAAGTCCAGAATTTTCAAATAAAATTGTTATAATTACTCCCTAATAAAGCTATACTCCCAACTTGCTCTCGTTTCTAAGCTTTTCTTTTTACGTTCATGTTCTAGTTCTGAACATACAGATTTAAAAGATAATTTAAGTTTTTCCACTTTTTCTTTAATAATTTCTTTTTCTTTTGACAGTTTGATATTTCATAGATAACTCTCCTATAAATAATTTTTAAATTTCAATCCCTTCATACAATTTATTAATATCCTCTTCTTCAATCCCAATATATTTTTAATGTTATTCCTGGTGAAGAATGGTTAAAAGCTTTCATTATTAATGCTATATTTAAAGTAGCATCATAAACATTTTTTCCCCCAGGTTTTTCTAAGTGAATGAGAACCTAATGGATAAGGAATATTGAGGTATTCTTCAATTTTTTAAACTCTTTGGAAACTCCATTTATTGTAAAAAGGTTCATCTAATCTTAATTTCTTTTTGATATGGAGATAAACTTTTAAATAAATATCCTTCTTTTGTTGAGTACTCTAATTCTTCATAGTATTTTTTTCTAATTCTTTTGATGGCTTTTTACAGACAGCATTAAATTTAATAATTCTTTTTCTTAGTTTTTCTCAACTAAAAGTGTAATTCCAATTTCTTCTGTCAATATTCTCAAATCTTAGAGTAGACAAATCAGAAATTCTAAGCCCCACATTTACTCCAATATTCACAAAGGACAAGAAGGTAATTTTTATTTTTATACCTTAAATACTCTCTTATCTTCTTTTAAATCTTCAGTTTTTATATATTTAACTTCTTGCCCTTTTTTTGTTAAATTCCATTTTATCCTCCACAAAAATTAAATACTACATATTTTCTAAGAAAATCTTATATTATATGTAGTATTTTTTATAGCATTTAAATTTCATTTTAAAAATAAGTATTGAATGAAAGAAATGATACTACATATTATGCTATTATATGTAGTATCATTTACTAGAATTATACACAGTTTCTGAAAAATTTGCAAGTTTTTATAATAAAAATTTCAATTTTATTTTTTTCTTTTTAAATTCCTTATAACAATGACACAATAAAGTCATTTTATAAAAATAAAATGCATCGCTTACGCATTTCTCATTCTGAGAAATGATAGCGTGATTTAATAGGGCTTTGCCACTATTAACAAAGTAGCACTTCGTGCTAAAAAGAAATGGAGGTGATCAGCATGGCTACTTACAGATTATGTTATAAAAAAAGGTAAAGTTGGTTATAGTAAAAGCCATGCTGCATATATCCAAAGAGAAGATGGATATCAATCTAAAGAAGAAGATTTAGTTTATACTGAATCTGGTAACATGAATTTTAATGGTGAAAAATAAATGCTGAAAAAAATTCTGGGAGTATGCTGATACTTATGAGCGGGTAAACTCAGTTGCTTATAGAGAATTAGAGCTTAATATTCCAAATGAGTTTAACCATGAACAAGCAAAAAGAACTTATTGATAATTTTGTAAAAAGAATTAGGAGAAAAATATCCATATACTTATGCTATCCATGAATCTAAAAATGAAGAAAATCAGAAAAATTTACATTGTCATCTTATGTTTTCTGAAAGAGAATTAGATGGAATTGATAGAGACCTTTTCTCAATATTTTTAAAAGAGCTAATTCAAAAATCCTGAAAAAGGAGGAGCTATAGGGAATGGCAAGAAAAATCAAGATTATTAGATCTAAGAAAAAGTTGGGAAATTGAGACTAACAATTTGCTAGAAAAAAATGGTTTTGAAGATAGAGTAGATTGTAGAACATTAAAAGAAATTAGACAAGATTTACTTGAAAGTGGTATGTTTGATAAAAGCAGAAACATATAATAGACTTCCTATTAATGTTGCTGGAAAAAAATATTATATAAAGTTGGACATGGAATTGAATTAAATGAAGCAGAAAAAGAACAATATGACAAATATATTGAAACTGTAAATAGAAAAAGAATTAGAAAGAATATATGAAGAAAGAGAGAATAAAAACTGAACGAAAAAATTTAGAAAAATGAAATTGAAAAATTAGAAAAAGAAAAATTCTAGAGAAAGAGCTATTAATATCTGCTCAAAGGGAGAATATTTTAAACTAAAAACAATATAGTGATATTAGTAAAAATTAAAAAGTATCCTGAAAAATAAGATTTTAAAAAGTGAACAAGATAGACTGTCTAAAGTAATAAATAATATGGAAGAAAAAGTCTATAAAATCTAATAAATATATTAATATTTTTATCTAATTTAGAAACTAAAAAGAGTTGCTAGTTTAGAAACTTTAAAGACTCAATATTCAGAAAAAAATTTAATGATGAATACCTAACAAAAGAAGAAAAATATAAAGAAAAGTACCAAGATTATGATTTAATTAATCTAAAGATAAAGTTAGAAACTCTTTCAAATGAAAATGTGACTGAAAAAGCAGTGAATATTTTAAGTAATTATGAATATAATTTTAAACTTGTAGAAACCTTTGAAATACAAGACAATAAGAAAGAACTTGAGAAAAATATAATGAAGCTACTTTTATTTGATCCAAAGCAAGCTAAAGATTTTTAAATTAGATTCAAGTTTTGTAGAAAAACTTGAAAATAAAACAAAATGAGATTATTAATTTAATTGATGCTATTGATGATTAAATAATTTCATAGAACAAATTGAAAAATAATGAAGTTGAAAAACTATTATAGCTAAAAATTATTGAAGAGAAGTCATCATCAAGAAAATGAAATAGATTTAATGAAAGATAAGATTATACTTTTTAGAAAAATTTTCAAAATTAGAAAAACTCTATAATAAGGAGCTTAGAAATAACGATAAAAATAGAAAGAAAATTTTTTTCTGTATCATCTGAATTAGCTTCAGTTGAATCTTTATTAAATTCTGAATATAAATCCATCAATATAAAAGATGATATTGCACAAAAATAATTTAAAAGCTATTCAAAAATCAAATTATCAAAAATGAGAAGAGAATTTTAGTTGCAGAAAATGTTATAGATAAAACTAAAGCCATTCTCTCAGCTCATAGTAAAAACATAATTTATCTGGAATAGAAATAATAGCAATAGGTAAACTTATCTAAAGGAGAATATTGGAAAAATTATAAAGAAATAAAAAGAATTACATCTGAAATAAAAATGATGAAAAACACTTTCTAACATGGGTATAGTTTCTTTTGGAAAAGGAGTTTTAAAGAAAGATATTGACTTGAAGAAAAAGAAATTAGAAGAATTAGAAAAGAAAGAATATAAAATTGTAAATACTACAAACAAGATAAAAACTTTCTTTTGAAGTTAATAAAGTAAGTTCTCACTATAATAATATTTTAAAAACTTATCAAAAAGATTATAGTAGCTGCTAAAATTGATAATGATATAAATTATAAAAGTAAAATCCAATATTGAGAGAACAGGAAAACAAATTTCTACTTATAAAAAGACACCCTTCCAAAAATAGACATAAAGGAGTTACTATAGAAGGTTCAAGTGGTTTAAAAATCAAATGTAAAAATATATTTGATGATACTGAAATTAGATCGACTGTTGGAATACATTTAGAAAAAGATAAGGAAAATGGATGGGAAATTTAGAAAAATTCGATAATAAAATTCATAAATTAAAAATATAATATCTCTCTTTAAAAAGTAGAAAAACTATAGAGAAATCAAAAAAATAAAAAGCTTAGAATAGAAAGAGCCAGAAAATTATTGAAACTTGGTATTCTTTTTGAAAATGACATCAACTGATATCTATCCGATTGAGCTTTATTATTGGGTATTTACTTGAGTTAAAAAGAGAAAAAATTTATGAAATTGGAACTTTAAAATATTATGGTAATAAAAATTTTAACTGAAATTTCTATTGAAAAACATGATAAAAAAAGAAATTTCTTTTTAGATACTGAAGAGAAACGAAAAGAAATCATAAATTAATTTCTCTTGGTGCCTTATTTGAAATGACATCAACTGATAATTTTTCTATAGCTGTATTAATAAGTTATTTAGAAAACTTACACTCTTTTAAAAGATAGAGATTTTTAATTTATATCAAGAAAATGGAGAAATTTATTTAAAAGATAGGAGGATAAAAATGGAGAATGAATTATGGAAAACATACTACAGTAGTGGTAAAATAAAAAGAAGAAGTACTGATAAAGCGTGGAAGACTAAAATGGAGTAGGTATTTTATATGCCGAAGATGGAACTATATTGGAAAAAAGAATTTATAAAAATGATATTTTAATGGGAAACTTTATATCGGAATGTCAGCAGAACAGTTAGCTGAAGAATTAGGGTTATATTATTTCAGATAGATCAGAAATAGAATTAGTTGATGATGATGCTGAAGTAGTTGAAATAAATTATAAAGATGCTTCTATAAAACTTTTATAATATTAGAACCATATAATAAAAATATTTAGAAAATAAGTTATGTTTTAAAAATAAGAAAGCTACTACATATAATAGCATAATATGTAGTAGTTTTTTTCCATTTTTAACATATTTCATTAAAAATGAAAGAAAATTAAGGAGACCAACTATGAAAAAGTCAAGAACTTTTTAAAAAAATTTTAAATAAGAATTTTTGGGTATAACAAAATTAGAGTTATGAAACTCTTGATTTTTTTCATATAGTTAAAAATCTAATATATACTATTCTAATTTTTTTCTTCTTGATAAGAAATGTCTTTTCTTTATCAATGTAAATAAAAATTCTTACTAGTTTATGCGCAACATGACCAAGAGCGTTGTAATGTGATTTTACCTTGTGAGCGCTTTTAAAGAATAATATTTATTAAATTTTTTTCTGAATGCCTAACAATATTCCAAGCAGTAAAAGATTAAAGCATACCTTAAATATGGAGAACCTTTTTAGACATTCTACAAGATGAAGCATTAAAATTACCTGATTGTCTTATCTTTTGGATCAAGACCAGCAAATGCAAGTAATTTTTTTAGAGCTAGAAAAAAATTTTCAAAATTATTTGTTTCACCTAATATAATGGCACAAGCAATAACACTTATTCCAGGAACTGATAGAAGTGTTGTGTCTAAATTATTAACTATATCAGTTATTTTTAATTTCAATATCTTTAATTTGTTTGGTATATAATTCAATTAATTCTATTAACTGAATTAAATGTAATGAGATTGAAGTATCCTTAATACCAACAGTAGTTTTAGCAAGACTCTTAAGCTCAACGGACTTTTTCTTTTTTTGAAATGTCCTTTTGAAGAAGCATATAAAAGATTAGAGATTTCATCATCTTTTAGGGCTGCTATCTCCTCTGCTGAAGGATATTTTTAAGAAGAGAGTAGATTGCTTTGCTATGAATTTTTACTTTTAAAAAAAGATATTGTAATTCTGGAAAAAGTAAATCAAGTAAAGATATTAATTGAATTTTAGCTTTACTTCTTTGCTTAATTAGGTTACTTCTAAATCTAGTAAGTTTTTTTAGAGAAAAACACTCAATGTTCTTCTTAGAAACGAAGTTAAGTTTAGCAAAAACTAAAGATTTAGCAATATTAAGAGAGTCTAGATTATCATTTTTAGCATCTCTAATATTAGCTTTTTCTCAGATGTGAAGTTTGCAAAGGATTAATAAGTGCAACTTTAAAAATCATGTATAAATAAAAAAATTAATAAGATTTTTCACCATAATGAGAAGTTGATTCTAAGTCAATAATAAGATTTTTAGCATCGAAACTTTTAATTTTTATTTAAAAGAGCGCTAAAAACCTTTAAAATCATTTTTGAATTTAAAATTAGAAAAACAACTTCATTAGTGGAAGAATCAATACAAGAAGCAACATGATTAAGTTTAGCAATATCAATACCAAGTAAAAACATAAGATCACATCCTTAAAAAAATTAATAACTGTGGAATCCACATCTTAGAAAACAATACATTCTTGCGATATATGAAAGTTTAAAAACTTATCCAACTATAAGTATATGAGTTAAAAGAGTGTGGCAGTAGTCTCCTTAAAAAAAGTAGCAAAAGCTCTTTTAGGTTAAAAATAAAAAGTCCACAGTATAAATAAATTATATAAAAATATTAAATAAAAATAAACTATGAAAAGGAGGTTGTATAGATAAATATTTTATGTATTTATCATACAAGGGTAAAAATATGGAAAAATTACAAAATTTTTAAAAAGGAAAGAGAATGTATATAGCAGCATTCTTCTTCTATCTTCTAATGCTATGGCAACTACAGCTGATGCTCCTTGGGTAGGAATGTTAGATAAGTTTATGGGAATTTTAGCTGACCCTACAGCTAGAGTTATTGCAATCATTGCTATTGCTGGGGTAGGGTTTTTCTATTTTTAGCTGGTTTGACTGATAATCTAAGTAAAAGAGCAATTGGAGTTATTGTAGGAATCTCTGTGATATTTGCGGCTGCTACTTAAAAAGTCTAAATTCTTTGGATATAGTGGTGCTATCTTAATGTAGGAGGAATAATGGGAAAAGATAAAAATCAAAGATTTTCTTGGAACCCTTCAAAGCCTTTTTCAGGAAATAAAGGAGATTTTTCTATTGATAATCCCTTCTATGACAGAATGTTGAGTCTCTAAAAAGTTGTCGTAATTGGCAAATGGCATTTTTTTACAATGGCTTTATTTCAAGCTGAACATTATCTGCCTACTTCTATCTTGCAAATAAAAACTAAGTTAGTTCCATATGTCATAGAAGTAGAGAAAGAAAAAGGAAATTTTTATTATAGTGGTAGAATGGATCAAGTTTCTATGTAGCTGATGATACTATTATTTTTGCTATGTTAAATGACTTCATAATTAATACTCATTCTATTTCACTCGATAAGGTCTTTTACCTATAAAAAATAAAAAGAGAATATTCTTTCTTATCATCTGAAATGAAAAATAAAATGAATTCTGATATCAATAGTTTAAATTTAGAAGAAAAATTTAGAAATAAGGAATCAGTTGATGTAACTATTACTTCCATGTTAAAAATTCTGAAGATATTTATCAAATAAACTGGACTGAAAAACATATAGAAATGGCAGTCTTATTTCTACTGAGAAAAAGACTGGTAACTTCTCTGTAATACAAGATAAAGTTAATCCTAATGATATCAAGGTTAATCCTTTAGGACTTATAATTAAAGACTACCACATTACAGATGATTTATCAAAATAAAATAAGGAGGAGAAATGAAAATTACTGTTATTTTTATCCTAATAGGTTTAACTAATTCTCTTTATGCTGTAGATTATGCTTCTGAATATGACTCCTATTCTACTCAAGAACCTAGCATTGAAAAAGGATATAAAAATTCAAAAACTAATATAAACAGTACATACTTTTATAATGAAAAACGATAGTTATCATGTTGCAACTAGAGCTGGGTACATTACCACAATTCTTTTAAATCCTGATGAAGATATCATTCATGCTGAGATAGGTGATGCAACCAGATGGAGTGTACAAAACATATTATACTGGTAGCTCAAGAGGAATGTCTCCTGCACTTTCTGTAAAACCTTTTTGTTCCCTGAACTAAAACAAATTTAGTTATATCTACTACTAAAAGAATATACAACATTGTTTTTAGAAGCAAAAAGTAAATTTTATGCTCCTATTATTAATTTTTGAATATCCAAAAGAAATCGAAATTGCAAAAGCAAAAAAAGAAAGAAAATTAAAAGCACAAGAGACAAAAGTTAATATTGAATATTTAAATTTTGATTATAGTTGGAATAAAAATAAAGAAACTTGGTCTCCTATTCAAAATTTTTTTGATGATGGAGAACAAAACATTTTTAGTTATGAGTGAAAAGGTTAGAGCAACAGAACTTCCTGTATTATTTATAAAAGATGAACAAACAGGAGAAGGAGCTTCAGTAAGATATAGATATGATCCTGAAACTAGATATTATACAGTTGACAGACTATTTAAGCAAGCTACTTTAAGATATGGAAACAAGGAAATAATTATTAAAAAGAAAAAGGTAGTTTTTATAAAATCACCTAATGACCATATTTCAGTAAGTATATAGGAGGAGATAAAATGGATATTCTTAATGAACCAAACAATCCTCAAAATCAAGAAAAATAACTCTGTAAATTCAAATACTTATGAGGAACTTTTTTTAAAAAGAAAATCATCTATATTTTCTTTTTCTTTATAATTTCTTAATAATCTTACTATTATTTAGAAAAGAAATTTTTGCGACAAATAATGATAAAAAAATGCAAGCAAAAATATTATTAAAAATAGTAATGTTGATGAAAATGAGAGTAGTAAATTAGATAATCCTCAATATGGTGATGATGAAATGCAAGATTTAACTTATGACAAAAAGTACTTCACCTGAAGATGAAGAAGATTATAATATTCCTGTCACTGAGGAAGATGAAGAAGAAAAGGAAGCTGTTGATCAAAAATCAGCAGAAGAAATTGAAAGAGAAAATAAAATAAAACAACTTGAAGCTGAAGCAGATGCTGCTCTAAGAAGTCCAACTACAATTACTATAGCTACTCGTCCTCAAGTGCAACAAACAGATGATAAAATTCTTTTAGCTCAGGGTAATAAAGCCGTTCAAGATTATGATGGTAATAGGCAAGAAAGTAAAAGAAATTTTCTAATGAATGAACAAGCTCAAAAAAATACTATCAATCTAATTTTATGATTGAACAATTATCTGAGTTTGAGATAAAAGCTGGTGACTTTATTCCTGCTATTCTTCAAACTGGTATTAATTCAGATTTACCTTCTAAGACAATTGTATGCTATAGTTTCTGGAAAAATGTTAGAGACACAATTAGAGTGTAAACATATTTTGATCCCTCAAGGAACAAAAATAATTGGTGTATATGATTCTTCAATTACTTTTTGGTCAAGAAAGGTTACTATTATATGGCAAAGATTGATATTTTCCTAACGGAAAAACTATAGGTTTAGATAATATGCAAGGTGTTGATTTATCAGGAAAAAGCAGGAATAACTGGAGATGTTAATAATCATTTTTCAACACTTTTTAAAAAGGTGTCATTCTTTTCATCAATAATGGGTAGTGCTGGAGCTATTGTAACTGAAAGAAAAATGATTGGAGAGGCTGCTGCTGAAGGTGCTGGAGAACAAATAGTCACTATTGGTGATAATTTTGCTGAAAGAGCATTATCAAGACAGCCAACAATAACTATTGAACCTGGAACTAGATTTAATATTATAGTTCATAGTGATTCAATTCTTGAACCTTATGGAGAATAAAAATGACTGTAAAAAAAGAAAAAAATTAGTTTATTTATTTTTAATTAGCAATTATCTTAACTTTAGCAGTAGGGACACAGACTTTTGCCAAAAAAATGTAAAGTACCATAAAAATTTAGGAAAATATTTATTTTTTATATAAAAATAAATCTCCCATTTATTTTCCTTTTTAAGATATTGGTTTGGCAAAAATTTGCCAAAAAAAGTCCCAAGAGCAATGGATGATGCTTATACAAATATGGGGATGACATAGTTCCTTTTTCTATTAATAGCTTTACTCAATTACAAGAAAAAAAGAAGTAACAGTACATGGATCAGCAAGATGGGCTAATAGAGCGGACATAGATAAAATGGGATTTTTTCCTTATAAAGATAAAAAGAAAAATAAAGAAGTCTTATAAAAACAGGAAACACTAGATTTATATAAGAAAAATATTTTAGAAAAGGATAATTACCTGAGAATAGATATTTCTGAAGAAACAAATAGTATAAAGAAAATATTCAAAAGCTTTTAAAATATTCAGTTATTGAAAAAATGGAAAGAAATGGAATTTTTATAGTGATGGTATTTTTTCTTGGTAAAAGATGAATATGGAAGATTTCTAGTCGATAATACTCCAGGACATGCCATGATGGTTGCAAGAAGTGGTGGAGGAAAAGGAGTTGCTGTAGTAATCCCTTCACTTATCACTTGGAAAGGTTCAACATTGGTAAATGATATAAAAGGTGAAAACTGGCTTTATACCGCAGCATATAGAAAAAGTCTAGGACATAAAGTCTTTAGATTTGAAGCAACAGCTGATGGAATAGAAAAAGTTTCATGTCATTATAATCCAATGGTAGAAATAAGAAAAAGGAACTGTTTATGAATATCAAGATGCTAAAAACATTGCTTTTAGCTATTGTATCACCAGATAGAACTAAAAGATCCATTTTTGCACCTTCCGCTGGAGTTTATTTAACAGCAGTAATATTACATGTCTTGTACATGGTAAAAAGTAGAATTGCAAATTTAGCTGATGTTTATAATTTTATAACTTCTCCACAATTTACTGAAGATCAGAAACTACAACAAATGATTAATTCTGAACATAATAGTGATGGAGCTGAAGATTTATTTTATAACATTTATAATGATGTTACTATTTTAAAAAAACAGGAGAAGAATTACCTAGAACACATCCTTCAGTTTCAAAAATTGAGCAGAAATGGCAGATAGAGCTGATAAAGAAAGATCAGGAATTATAAGTTGTGCAAAAATAGATTTAGAAGCATTTATTGTTCCAACAATAGCAAGAAATACAGCTTTATAGTGATTTTAGAATCTCTGATTTAATGAATAGTGAAGTTCCAATGGATTCATATTTTTGTAACAGCTCCTAATTCTGTTGATATAACAGCGGTACTTTTAAAAATTATTTATAACTCAAATTCTATATATTTTAACTGATAGTATGGAATTAAATAAACAAGGAGAAAAATATAGCATTTAAACATAGGCTTTTTACTTTTATTAGATGAGCTTTACAGCTATTGGAAAAGTGGATATGCTACATAAAGCAATCTCATATATTAGAGGTTGGGGAATGAAAGCACTTATAATAATTCAAGATATGAAGCAATTAAAAGAAGTTTATGGTGAAAAATAACTCCTTTCTTTAGGAAATATGTCTACTACTCTTTATTATACAACCAATGATGTAGACACAGCTAAATATGTTGAAACAAGATTAGGAAATAAAACTGAGAAAAATTTTTAACAAAAATCTTATTCACAAGGACTTTTATTTAAAAAGATGAATTACCTGAAAGTTGTGTGGGTAGACCTTTAATGAGAGCTAGAAGAAGTTCATACAATGGATGAAAAAGAAGTCATTATATTATCTGCTGGAATCCAATTCATGGAAAACAAGTTAGATGGTATGAAAATAGATGAATTTAAAAATAGACTTGCTAGAGAAACCTATTTTACAAAGGCAACCTTCAGATGTAATACAAAATATCAAAAGTGGGAAGATTTTAAAAATAATATAAAATTTAGAAAGTAAGTGCACATGTGTCACTTACTTTAGGAGAGTGATTATGAGCAAGAAGTTATGATCAAAAATTGAAGAATATATGGAAAAATTAAAAACAGCTCAAAGAGAAAAAAGAATTTATTGAGGAAGACAGCTATGGACTAAAAATAAAAACTCCATTTATGGAGAAAGAAAAATCTATAGAAGTTTTATTAATGGATAAAGATAAACTAAATATTGTAATTAATGAAACAACAAAAGATAGATTCATTATCATTTGAAACCCCTGTAGAAGATATAACAATGATAATAAAGTTGAAGTTAAAAAGGAAGATAAAAACACAACAAAATGACAGTAAGATTTGAAAATAAAAAGGAAGATAAAAAAATGATTCAAGACAATGAAATGAAAGATAATCTTCTTAGTTTACTAGAAATTTCATTGGATTATGGAGTATATGAATGATAAAGACATCATAGAAATAATGAAAAATGATGATGGTAAAGTCTTTGGAGATAGCCTTACTAAAGGAGAATTCTATATATGTGATATGGATAGTGTTGCAGCTGAAAATATTGTTAAACTTGTTGCTAATCATGTAAATCAAGAAGTCACTCCTGAAAATCCTCTTGTCTCTGCTGAATTACCTGGATCAGGGTTTTCCGTTTTGAAGGAAATATTCCACCTGTTTCAAAAACATCTGCCTTTAATATAAGAAAAACATAGCTCATTGATTTTTCACTTTGGATGATTATGTTAATTCAAAAATAATGACACAAGAACAAGCTAATGTAATAAAAAGAGGTATAAAAGATAGAAAAAATATTCTTGTAGTTGGAGGTACAAAAAGTGGAAAAACTACGTTATGTAATGCATTACTTGAGGAAATAGCTAAATATAATCAGAGGTTATTATTATTCAAGATACAAATGAACTTCAATGTAATTGTGAAAATGTCTCATATTTAAGAGCAACTGAGACTGTTCCTATAAGAAGATTACTAACTTCAACTTTGAAGAAGAACTCCAACAAGAATAGATTATAGTGAAGTTCGTGATGGAGCTGCACTAATATTTTTAAAAGCTTGGAATACAGGACATCCTGGAGGAGTTTGTACCTACATGCTGACTCAGCTGAAAGAGGACTTTTACAATTAGAAAGTTACATCATGGAAGTTTCAAGGGATCCTCAAAGAGATACAATAGCAAGAACTGTTAATATGGTTTATAAACCTTCAGTTAGATGGACTTAGTAGAAAAGTAAAAAGAAATAATAGAACTAGAAGGTTATGATTATGATACTAGAAAGTATCTATTTAAACAAATAGCTTAGGAGGATATATGGAAAATGAGTTAGATTTAAGAGAAAGAATTTGTAGAGCTTTCTACAACTGATATCACTGTAGCTGGTGGAGCAAGGGAAGCTGTCATTGCAAAATTTTTTCTTAGCACTTATTCTTATCTTTTCAACAGATAGTGGGCTAGTAATATTATCAGTGATTATAGTTTTTACTTTTTTCGCATGGTTATATAGTTTATCTTATAAAGAAAGATACAAAAATTTTTAAAGTATTTAAAAGTCATTTAAAATTTAAAGATTATTATTACTAATGGAGGGAAAATGTTTAAAGAATACAAGGATGTTAATCTATTAAAGATTTTAATAATAGAGATTATCTGTATCATTTATTGCCTTGGGCTTGTAATTTTGAAAACAAAGATTTTTATGTTTCAAAAGAAATAGCGGGTAAAACAGAAACTTTTTCATTTTCCAATAGTTATAACAAAAAGATGGAAGTTTTTTCAGACGACTTTTAAAGTTAGAGGTAAAGACTTAGATAGTTCAACAGTATATGAATTGCTAAATGTAACTGAAAAAGAGAATGAATGAAACATTAAAACAGTTAGATAACAATTGGACATTACAAATGAATGCAATAAGAAGCAAGATATATATACTGACAAAAAGGAATCAAAAATATTCCAATAAGAATTTTAGAACTAGAGAGATCTGAATTTTTAGTTCAGGTAATCATTATGAAAGTGATTATTATATGACATTTTACATGGTTAGTACCTGAAGATAGTTTACAAAAAGCAAAAAGTAGTATTATTTAGAGATAGTGACGAAAAATTAATACATAATACATTTCCAAAAAGAATTTAAAATATTACAACAATGAACTTTTAAAAATTTATTCTTTTTAAATGAAACTTTACAAGAATGTAAGTATTAAGTATTGATGAAACTATGAGTTATTATCATTCTTTTGTAAGTGATAACCTAATAAAAATAAAGGTTCCAAGAGCTTTTTATTATGAAAAATAAATTAATAGCTACTGGAGATATGTCTGATTTAATAAAAAGCTATTGAAAAAGGCGAGTTAAATGAAAATGCTATAAAAGAAACTTTATTACCAGTGTTTATAGATTCATATATAACTGATTCAACACTTATTGGTGGAATAAACCTCAAATAGGTGAAGACTATATAAAAACTATATCTATCTTAAATTCCCAGGTTTTTCAGTTCCAGGAATGTTAGATAGACTTAATAGGACTGATATAGAGTATATATGGGGTAGCAGATATATAATGCTTTGAAAAATAACTATAAAAAGATTTTTAGATAAATATTTCACAAAATGGTGGACTGCTAGATTATCATTTAAAGATATGTTTGTTGAATCAAAAGTGAAACTAGAAATCCAAATCAAAGTGCAATAAATGCTGCTATAGAAGTTAGAGATGAAAAACAAAAATTAGATGAAGATAGAGATATTGTTGGTTATTATACTACAAACAAAGTTATTTTAAAGAATAAAAATAGAGATATCGTTGAAAAACAAGCTCAAGAGGTAAGAACTCTTCTTCTTCATTAGGGTTTTTGTTGTACAAGTTGAAGATTTTTATACATTAGATTGTTGGTTAGAGTAATGCCTGGTAATAATTATTTTTAATGAAAGAAGACCTTTTATGAATTCAAAAGTACTTTCACATATGTTACCAATTAATTCTGTTTGGGCAGGAAATAAATGGAATAAAACATTTAGATACCCTCCTCTCTTTATTGTCAAACAACTGGAAATACACCTTTTAGATTAAATTTACGATTATACTGATGTTGGTCATACTCTTATAGTTAGGGCCAACAGGTTCAGGAAAAATCAGTTTTATTAGGAACAATACAAGGTGCTTTTTAGGTTATAAAAATGCTAAAGTAATTGGTTTTTGATAAAGGAGCTTCAACAAAAGTTTTAAATAGAGCTTATGGTGGGCTCTTCTATGACTTAGGAAAAGATAATATAAGATCTCCAAACCTTTTAAGAGGAGTAGGTATAATACAAGAAAAATATAGACTCAGAAATTGAGCTATAGAAATTTAAGTCAAGAAACTATAAGAAAAAGAGCTGAAGAAGCTGAAGCTAAAAGAAGCGATATAGAAAAAGAATGGTGTCAAGAATTTATTGAGAATTTACTTGAAGATAATCTTGTTCAAATAACACCTGAAATAAGACAATACATTTGGAATGGTCTTGTATCTTTAAGTGCTTTTAAATCCTGAAATGAGAACTTTATCTTCATTTTCAAACTTAGTGGGAGGACAATCAAAAAGTAATTAAAGATGCATTAGCACAATATTGTGGAAAAAGGCTTTATGCTAAATATTTTGATGGTAACTCTGATTTTTTTAGAAAGTAATAATTATACAATTTTTGAAATGGAACAAATAGCTGAAGCAAAAATGCTATTACTCCTGCTTTAAAATTATTTATTTCATAAAAATAGAAACAGACATGATTGATAAAATTAGTCCAACTTTAATTACCTTAGATGAATCATGGTTATTTTTAGATAATCCCAGATTTGAAAGTAAAATTAGAGAATGGTTAAAAGTTATGAGAAAAATAATGTGTTCGTTGTATTTGTAACTCAATCATTATCTGATATAGCTGAGAGTAAAATAAAAGTGCAATATTAGATGCTTGTTATACAAGAATCTATTTACCAAATACAACTGCATTATCAGAGGTACATTATTATAAAATGTTTGATTTGAATGATAGAGAAATTGAAATAAATTTACCAATCAATTCCAAAAACATTATTATTTTAAGAATCCACAAGGTTCAAGACTATTTGACATTAGCTTTATCTCCATTAGAACTAGCATATGTAGCAGCTTCTTCTGGAGAAGATAAAGAAAAATGTGATGATTTAAGTGAATTAAATACAAAAGACTTTAATGTAGAATGGCTAAATTATAAAGGGTGGAAATGGAGAAGCTATCGTTGAAAAATAGAAAAATGATAGCTGATGAAAAAAGTTAACTAAGTGACACATGTCACTTAGTTTCAACCAAAAACATTATAGAGAAAATTATAATAAGTTTTTAATTAAAAAGGAGATACTATGATTTTTATTTATATCTTTATTAGCAATATCAGTTTTATCTCAAGCTAATACACAAACTATAGGAGTAGGAGCTTATCAAAAAACACTATATATCATTCTAAAAATCAAGTTAATATGTTACCTATAATAAATTTAGAATATAATAATTTTTATTTAAAAGGATATAAACCTGGCTTTATTTTTTATAAAGAACCTGATTTTAATCTTTCTGTAATTGTAGATCCAATAGGCGGATATTCAGATTTTTGCAATAAAAATCTCAATTTAAAGATGGATATAAAAAAATTTAAATTCAAGAAATACTCAAGTTATGGGAGGAATTGCTTTAGATTTTAAGTTCGATAAAAATATCGATGGACACTCTGAAGTTGTTTTTGGAAATCATGGAACGAAAGTAAATGTAAAAATTTAATAGACCTTATAAAATAAATGATAGATTCACATTTATTCCTGCTATAACATTCAATTACTATAATTCTAGATACATGGATTATTACTTAGGTATAAAAGAAAAAGATGTACAAAATAACGAAAAAGTTGAAAGAGTATACAAGGGCAAGGATACTGTAGCTGGAGGAGTTAGTACAACTTTAGATTTTTCATTGACTGAACAAACTTCATTTTTAGTATTTGGTGGAGTTGATGTATATGACATAAAAATCTGACATTGTAAAAACAAATAATCAATATTATATTGGAGCAGGACTAAGATATTCTTTTTAAAGGAGCTAATATTTATGGAAGAAAGATAAAATATTAGATTTAATTTAAAAATGGGGGTAAAATGTATGAAAGAATTAAATATTATAACTAATTGCTTTTGTAGATGATGAAGAAATACAAGAAAAATAATTATAAGAATTTTCTTTATTGTCTTTTAGTGGATTTTTAAATGAGGTAGAAGATGAAAAAAAGCAGTAGGGTATTGTAGATATTCCTCTAGTAATCAAAGAGAAGAAAGTATTGAGGCACAAATAAGAGCTATAGAACAATATTGTAAAACAAAAAGGAATAGAACTTATAAGATTTTTATAAAGATGAAGCTATTTCAGGAACCTCTATAAAAAGATAGAGAAAGTTTTTAGAAATGATCTCTGATAGTAAAACTGGAGAATTTGAATTAGTTATCGTTCATAAATACGATAGATTTGCAAGAAATCGTTATGACCATGCAATATTTGAGAAAAAGCTCAATGGAAATAATGTACTTCTTATCTCAGTTTTTAGAAGAATTAAATGACAGTCCCTGAAAGTATTATTCTAAAATCTGTTTTAACTGGAATGAATGAATACTATAGTCTTAATTTATCTCGTGAAGTAAAAAGGAAAAAAAGAAAAATGCATTAAAAGGAGTACATAATGGTGGTCTTCCACCTTTAGGATACGATTTAGATGAAAATATATATATAATCAATCAAGAAGAAGCTAAAAATTGTACGACTAATTTTTCTTTTAGCATATCAGGGATTAACTTATGCAGATATAGCTAATACTTTAAATGAACAAGGTTATAAAAATAAATCTGGCAGTAATTTCAAAAAAGACTTCAATAAGAGATACATTACTTAATATGAAATATATAGGAATTTATTTTTAGGTCTAAAAATAGAAAAAGGTACTTATTTAAAAGATCCTTTAATTATTGAAAATTCTCATGAAGCAATTGTTGAAAAATCTGTTTTTATAAAAGTACAAGAAAGATTTAAAATAAGTAAGAATAAACCACGGAAAAGAAAAGAGAATTACTACTTATTAACAAGTCATTGTACTTGTGGATTATGTGGAGCAGCTTATGTTGGAGGATATCGAACTAAGAATAGATATGGTACTGTGTACTATGGATATCAGTGTAGAACTAGAAAAAAATAACTACAAAAACATGTAAAAATAGGTATATAAGAAAAGAAAACTTAGAAAAAGCCATTGTTTATGCTATAAAACAGAAATTTTTAAGTGATAAAAACATTAAAAATTATCTCAAAGATTTATATAATATTTTAAGAAAGGAGTTCGATAAAAGCAAAGAGATAGAGAAATGTAAAAAGAAATAGAAAAGTGGAATAATAAGTCTCTAAAATTATTAGAGAAAAATTTAGAGGAGTTATTTTAGAGGAGATTTTCTATAAAAATCAAGAAATTAATCGGGAATTAAATTTACTTAAATCAAAACTATATTCACTTCAAGAAAGTAATGGTAAATCATTTACTAAAGAGGAATAAAACTTTATCTTCATAATCTAAAGAATAGATTTAATGAAAAAAATAGATAGAAGTATTATTGAACTTTTGTAAAAGATATAAAAAATTTTTCCTGATAATGTTATAGTCACACTTTGGAAACTACCAAATTTAAAGAGTGGCGGATCTGAAGGAGAAACCTTATGTAGTCTATCAGATCAGAATATGGTTATGAGATAACATATTTAGCAGATAATTTAAAGATTTTTAGATGAACTTTCTCAGCTTCGATGATGAGGATGATGATTAAAAGTGATGATTAGTAATAAAACTAAGGGTGTATTTTGATGTTGTACCATATTAGGTTTTACTTTTATGGGTAGCAGTAAAGTATTTACCACGAATTCCTCTACTTATGAGAAAAGTGTGAAATTCAGGTAAGTCTCATGCTTTCTGAGCCTTTTATTCTCATTTCTAGACAAAAGATCCATAAAAGTTTGTAGTAGCTGAAAACATCTCTCTTGTGTTTTGGAAGATCATTCTTGCTTTTATTGGTGTGGTAGCGAAACTTTCTATGCACTGGAGACATGTAATCTGGCTGCTGCATGTACACAAAGCTTTCACCCGTATTTGTAAACTAATTCTCAGTGCTTGTATCTGAAAAGAAAGAGTGGATAGCAGGTTATAGGTATAATTTTCGATGCTTTGGCAGTTGATGTTGTAGGTTAAACCAAGTTTTTCTGTTCAGAGGTTATCTCAAGTTTTAGCAGGACTTTTCTCAGCTTGTACTTGCAGTGGATTTCTTATACGATAATTAGATATTTGAATGGAAAAGTGTCAGAAATCAATGTATTCTACTTTTCACTTTTACTGAGTTATCTGTAACTTTCCCACTGCATGATGATGAATTTTGTAGAAGCTAACTTTAAAATGAATTTTAATTTTAGGAGGAATAGAATTTGCTGCAATGGCAACAACTTACTTATGCCTATACTTTTGCACCAGCTTCGGAAGTTCAATTTACAATTATGTTATCATTATAACAAGTATGTTATGGACTGTACTATTTAGTACAATCCAGATTTATTTAGCTTTATTGGATTTATGATTATGACTAACAGCAATTTACTTATATACTAACAATAGGAAAAAAAGATAATATGTCTTTTTAAAATTAAAACAAAAAAAATAAAAAATTTTTGAAAAAAAAAGATATATAGGTTATACTCTGTATATAACATATTTTATTAGGAGGTATTATGAAAAAATTATTATTAGGACTATTTGTATTAGGAGCTATCATCTGCAGCTGCAGCTGATAACGGTGTAAATGTTTATGGAAGACTTGGTTTAGATGTTGCTTCTAGATATAATAAATTATTGGTAGCTGATGGAACCAAGCTGTTTCTGAAACAGGAAAAGTTGCTCCAAGCATTGCAATTGAAGTAACAAAAACTTCACTAAAAACTTCGAAGCTGGGTTGGGATTAGGATAGTTTCTCATGAAAAGATTTAAAAGTATATGGAGAAAAAATAGGAAGTATTCCCAATAAACTCTATCCTTTTATGCTACAGCAAAATATACTTTGGTACTTGATTTAAAACCTTATGTTAAAGCTGATTTAGGATATTCTTTCAACAATAGGAAAAATCAATGACTGTAACAGATGGAGTTAATCCAGAAACTAGATAGTTTTAAAGTTTCAAATGGTTTATATACTTCTGTAGGAGTAGGGCTAGAATAAAACAACATTACTGCTGACTTAGCTTATGTTTTCACAGGTGGAAAATATAACTTCGTTAACGATGATCCAGATGATAATATCGGAAACAGTGCAAATAACAGTGCTGTAAGATTAACAGTTGGATATAAATTCAACTTCTAATAATAGGAAATAAAATATTATTATAAATAAAGAGTTATTATGATTTATATTGTAATAACTCTTTTTTTTAAACTCTTTTTCAACAGTATTTATAAAATAATTTATCATCATTATCATCAATTATAAGCGATAGTGATAGTGAAAATAAGTTATATATTTTTCAAAGTAATATTAATAATTTTATATACCTTTTAATCTATCTTCTTTGTAAATAATTTTTCAACATTCTGATAAATAAAGTTATTATAAAAAGCAATGTAAACTACTAATGTAAAAACTCCCTGAGTAACTGCTGTTTCTATAAAAATATTGTGGTAATGATTCACTAGCTTTCAATAGGAGTAATCAATTTTCCACCTTTATATTTATAGAATCCATCTCCAATAAAAATATGATTTTTAGCTTTTTCTATTCCATCTAAAATTATATATCTTGCATCAACCTTAATCTACTGTGCTAATTGAACTTTATTCTATTAATATTAGAAACATTATAATTAGATTTTAATAATATTCCTAAACCTCCTAATAAAATAAGTAATATTATTATACCCTTTTTCCAATCTACTACTGTATATAGAAAAATAATAGTTAAAGGTATTGCTATAAAAGGTATTTCTAGACTGAGTAGAAAGTATAAGACCTAAATTTAGTAAGAATATAAGGTAGTAATAATAACCTTATATAGATGTATAATATGCAAAGGAAAAATATTCAGTAATAGATACATACCTACTCAGCAGCATATTTTGTTGTATATGAAGTACCTTCTATTCTATATTGAGAAATAACAGCATAATTTTTATAAAAATCTAGTACTCCTTTATACATTGAAGGTAAAGAAATAGCAATTAAAAGTGGTAATATGTATTTTGTATATTTATTATCTCAATTTATAATTTAATAAAATCAACATAAAGCCTATACTAGTAGCATGAGTAAATGTATAAAATCTATCGTTTTCCTTTATCATCAAGAATCAAGATAGGGATATTGTGACTAAAAGCACATATAAAGAATACCTGTTACAATTTCTTTTTATATGATAAATATCTTTTTATTCCTTCTTTATAAGAATAGACTAAGGTAAATAACATAATCAGTATGGATACTATATCCTTAGAATTTCCACCTCTACGAGATAGAAAAAGTAAATAAACTAAAAATTGAAAAAGCAATTAACTGGTTCCAAAAATTATCCTTTTATCATTCTATTACCTTCCTAAAATTATTTATGAAATTTTCTCTTGTATATCTTTTTAATGTTTCTTCTATTTTTAGCTTTTATTATACTCTTTATTATGAATGATTTCTAATTTATTTAAGAGTCGATCAACATTAGAAACCTCAAATAACTCTACCAGCTTCTCCATTTAATAAGATTTGGCTTGGTCCTGTTGGACAATCAGAAGAAATAACCTTTGTACCACAATATAGTGCTTCAATTAAAAAGACTAAACCAAAAGCCTTCTACCTTTGATGACAGAATAAAAAGCTTGTGAGTTTTTCATAAAGATAAAAAGGATTATTTATCATTCCCTAGAAAAATAACCTTATCTTTTATTTTTCTATACATAAATCTTCTAGCATTTTTCTATCTGGTCCATCACCAGCTATTACTAACTTTTTCATCACCTTTATATAAGGAAAAGGCTTCTATTAGAGTTTTTACATCTTTTCTGCTCTTCATTCTAATCTGCAAACTGTTAAAAATATTTTGATTAAAATTAAAATCTATTTTAACTCTTCATTTATTTTTATCTATTTCTTGATAATCTACAAAATTATCAATTTTGCAAATATTTTTTAAATCTTTTCTTGCTTTCTAATAATTCTTTTCCATATCATCAGCGATTACTAGAATTTTTATCATAATTTTTTAGCTTTTTATCTATATTTTTCTTATTAATAAATTTTATAGCTTGAATGTGTCAAAACAATTTTCTTGTTATTTTAATATCTTTTTATATATGAACAAAAATCTCCATCTAAAAATCAATGATTATATCTATTTTTTCAGAAAACTTTTTAAATTTTATTTTATAATAGAATTCTTGTTTTAGAAAAATCCTTCAGATTTTTCTAGTAAAATCATATTTTATTTTATCTTTTATCAAATTGAAAAATATGAATTACTTTTTCAACTTTGTTAAAATATGAATTTCATAGTTTCTTTTTGTTTCATAGAGTGCATTAACGATATCAACAAGCAGTTTTTCTGCTCCACCTGTCTCTAATGAATTAATACAAAAGCCTATTTTTAGCATTTTAATGAATCCTTTCACCTAATTTTTTATTAGGTATGAATATTTAAAATTTGAAACATGACTTAAAGTTTTTTCATATTTTTTTCTTTTTAAATTTATTTCTCCAGATATTGTCTTTATTATCTCATCTTTTTAATTCTTTTTAGAATCAATTTCAACAATTTTTCCCTACTTCATTATTATTTTGTAATATCTTGCAGTACTTTAGTATTTGAAGTAATAACATAATCTCAAAGGCCATTGCTTTCAACCATTACAATTCCCAAAAGCTTTCCCATCTTGAAGGTAATACAAATACTTTTAGCTCTATTATAGTATTTGTATAGTTCTTCTCTATCTTTAATTTCACCAGTAAAAATTATTTTATCTACTAGATAAGGATTTTCTTTTAAAAAGTTCTCTTTTATAATTTATAAATCTCTTATCAATAGAACCTACAAGATATACTTTTCAATCTTTTAAATCAATCTCTTTTAAGAGTTTCTAATAGTAATTCTGTATTCTTTTGCTTCCAGTTCCTAATCTTCCAACAGTTAATATAATATTTTTCTTTTTCTTCTAAAGTTTTTACTTTTTATTTTTATCAATAATCTCATTGTCATAGCCATTAGGTAAATAAAGTGTTTTTATCTTTGGTATCAATACCAGCATAACTATCTTTCATAAATTCATAGGCTTCAAGACTTTCATAACTGATTAAATCAGTCATAGGAACTAATTTTTCTTTTTATTATATTCAGCACTTTCTCTTCTTTTTCTAAAAACTCTCTAAGAGACTTAGGCTTAGAATTAACTATATTCCATTCTTTTTGATACACAGCCAAATTAAAATCAGCTTTTAACATATATAAAGCCATTAGGATTTAGTTTTTTATAAAAATGTGCATACCAATAGCTACATCTCGATACATGAAATAGCATTAAGACATCTATATCTTTTAGCATTTTTTATAAGATATTTAAAAATATTATATCTTTTTACTAGCTTTGTCCAATATGCAAAATTTGAAAGAAAAGGAAATTTTCTTTTACTTTACAAATTCAACTCCCCTTTCACTATCTGGTAAATCATTCTTTAGATTAACAGTTAAAAATTTTTACTATCATATCCCTAATTTTTCAGACATATAAATAGGAATCATTCCATTGTCTCTTTCCCAAGCCATGTATATTCAAACTCTTCTGATATATGTAAAAATGTTTTCATTTTTAACCTCTAGTTGAAATTTATTATAAGTCTCTTGACCAATTTTTATTTTCTCTTTATTTGTTTTGCTGGATTTCCTGATACAATAGTATTAGCTTTCACATCTTTTTGTTACTATACTACCAGCAGCTACAATGGCATTATCACCTATACTTACACCTTTTTAAGATAATAGTTCTTATGCCTAACCATACATGATTACCAATAGATATTTCTTTTTCCTTCATTTGTTTTTAAGCCTGTATCTATATCATAAATTTTTGTGTACATCAGTATTCATTATTACAATATTGGCCGAAAACATACAGTCTTTACCTATCTCTATTTTATATGGTTCTGAAAGAAGTGATTCTAGCTTCTTCTATTGAAGTCTTATCCCCTATTTTTAATTACAGAATTATCATTTTTCATATCAATTGTTAAATTTTTTTAAGCAACAATTACTTCCCTATAAAAATTTTTATTATTATTTCCTTCTATTTTTTTATATAACTATCTCTAAGCAATGTGCATTTTATCTATGTAAAGGACATTATTAAAGCCCTCAACTATTATTTGACAATTTTTAAGTATAGATTTCTTTTTAAAAAGCATATTATTGTTATTCTTTATAAAAATGAAGTAAAAAAACTATCTTTATTAGCACTAAAGATATTGTCATCACCTAAAATTATCATTTTTAGTTTTTATTAAGTTTAGCTAAGATTTTTATTTTTATTTTTAATGTACTTATTTTTTTATTAGATTAAAAGCCTAATAATAAATGTAAACAAAATTTAAGCATTTAAAGATGCATCCTCCTCAATTTTATATTGCATCACTTCTTCTCTAGTCCAATATACATTTTTCTTTTATTTGCTTTGCTGGATTTCCAGATACGATAGTATTAGACATCACATCTTTTGTAACTATACTTCCACCTGCAACAATAGAGTTATCATCTATATTTACACCTTTTTAAAATAACAGCTCTCATACCTAACCAGACATGATTACCAATTTTAACACTATTCCCTTCATTAATTCTTTTGTTTGTACTTTTATCATAGATTTTTATGAGAATCAGTATTTCTTATTTCAATATCATAAGATAACATACAATCTTCACCAATCTCAATGTTATAAGGTTCTAAAGAAACTATTTGAGCTTTTGCAACGAAGTTTTATTGCCTATTTTTATTTCTGCTCCTTCATTGTTTTAAAATGATTGAGGTATTATTGACTACACAATCATCTCCTATATAAAGAGTATTATTGTTTCCTTTTATAAAAATATTACAATCTCTAAGTATAGAATTTTTTTACCAACATATATGACATTATTATTTCCAGAAATCTTTTATTTTGTTTTTCTTAATTTTCCCAAATATCTCTAATTTATTTTTAATTTTTTATGTTTTAGTTTTTATAAAAATTAAAGTATGTTAAATATTTAAAAGTGAATAGTATACATTTAAATTTTTCCAACCTTTTTCTCTTAATTTTTCTCCTTAATTTTTTCAATAAATTTAAGCTTTTTTTATTTTTTTATAAAAATAGCAAGGTAATAAAATATATTCTTTTTGTATGGATATTCCATCTCTTGATATGAATCTAATTTCATAGTTAACATATCATAATGAGCTCTATAGTTTTCCAAAAGTCATTTTTGCCTGAGTATCTAAAATTTTTTTACTTTATCTTTAGAAGTCATAAAATTACTTGGATTACAGTCTCCATGATAATAGCCTTTACTATGAATTTTTCTTTGTGACTTCAACCATTTTATTAAGTTCTCTACTATCATTAATATTAATTTTTTTCTTGGACTAAAGTAGAGTAACAAATCATTCCATGTTTTTCTTTTTTTACTATTGCTAAGAGTGGTTTTGCATATTCAATTAAATTATCACTAATAATTGCTTCATTTACATTTATTAAAGTTGTTAAAAAGCTTCTCCCTTTTTAATAATGTAAAGAATTTTCTTTTGATGGAATGATATATTCATTTCTAGGCTCTTTTAAATATGTAGCTAGTGTTATTTATTTCAATCTCAGAAACGTAGTTTCTTTTTAGTATTTTTTAGGATATTAAGTTCTTTATATTCTTTATCTATAATATTTTTACCTATATTTATATAAAATTTATCATAAGCAAATATAAAAAAACCTTTATATTTTTTTCTTCTAATAGCATAGTTTTTTCCTTTAATTTAAAGTTTTTATTGTAACATCATCTCTAATTTTACTATCTTCATATCCTTTTTACAAAAGAAATCTTTTTGAAAAAAATTTCTTTTTTTCTCTTATAATAATATTCTTCATTTGAAGAATGAACTTTTGTAGGATCAGAATAATGCCAAAGATGTAACTGAATATTCTTGGTTATTAGCTCTCTGCCATTTTATTCCTGCAACAGTTAATCTATTTCCAAAATCATCATCTTCCTGTCCCCAACCAATGTAGTTTTCATCATAACCATTTACCTTTAGATATGCTTCTCTCATAAGAGCATAAGACATTCCTACAAGTTTTATACCTCTTTTTAGCTAACTTAAAAGTTTTTATAATTCTTCTTTTTCTGTCTTCTTTTTAGCATTTTATCTATAGTTTCTATGTACTTAGCTGGAAGTTTTTTATTATTTCATTGTAAGAATTTATATTTTCAATATCAGATAAAATAAGATTTTTTTGTTCTTCTGTTGTATGATGTGCTCTACCCATTAAAAATATATTACTCTTTTATATTATTTACTATTGTTTCTATATATTCTTCTCCAAATATTAGATCTTGATCACAAAAATATTAATAAATCTCAGTAGAATTTCTAACAGCATTATTTAAAGCTCTTGTTTTTCTAAAACCTTTATCTTCTTGATAAATATGTTTTACTTTAAATTGTGCTTTAGGAATTAAATCACCTATAAAATCTAAAACTTTTTGTGATGAACCGTCATCTGTTATTATAAGCTCATCAGCTTGCTTTTTTTGCCTCAATAAACATAAAAAAACAGGGCTCTTAAATGTTCCAATCTATTATATACAGGAACTATTACAGATATTTTCATATTCTCTCCATTTCTTTCTTAAACTCATCTAAATTTAGGTGGTTTATATTTATTTCTTCTCCATCTTTTATTTTTTTCTTCTACAAAAATAATTTTTTTGCTTTTTCTGAATTAGGTCCCCAAAGTACAGAATTTTTTTATCTTCTTTTTCCTAACTCTTTTCTATAAATACAAATCATTTTTATCAAAAAGCTTTTTCCTAAATGGACTATTGAGTATCAGGGCTTACAATTAAATCTGCACCTTTTTATAAGCTCAGCAACTTCTGCCATTCCTTTTTGTTTCTACTATTTTTGACTTTATTTTTCTTTACTAATGTCTAATCTTTTTAATTCTTTTATTTTATCTTCGCTTCCAATCAAAATTAGATTTTCATAATTTTTTTCTAATATTATTTTTTTGAAATTTTTTTCAATATTTTTCACTTGAAAAAAACTTCTATGTTTACTTGCTGCATAAGGATTAAATACACAATATTTTTTTCTTTTCTAGGTTTAAATCTTTTTAATAAATAATTACTTGAAAAAGACATCATAAGATGAATTTATATTGTCTATCCCTAAAAAAATTTTTAATATTTTTTTATATAGTTCAGAAATATGTTGATTGAAATCTCTAATATTCAGGGAAATATCAAATAACTTCCAATTTTTCCTTTTCTATACCAATATTAATTCTAGCTCCACATAGATTTATCAACATCATTTGATTAACTCTTAACATCTCAGAGAAAATCAATTAATAGATCATATTTTTTTCTTCTTTTTATTTTTTTAAGGCTAGATTCTTAATTTTTCTATCCTTATTATATTCATAAATCTCATCAACATAAGGATTATCTCTAACAATATCTATTGCTGCTCCTCTTGCAACAAGACCAATTTTTTTATGTTAGGATATATTTTTTTATTTCACGAAACATCAACGAGTTTACTATCATGTCTCCAATTTTTTTCCATCATATCTTAAAAAAAGTATGGATTTGATATTATTATCCTCTATGAAGTTATTTCCTTTAATTATATTAGTTTTTCTTTTTTATCCCAAATAGCCTTACCTATTTTTTTAATCTTTTTCTCTCATATAATCTTGAAAAATTCTATTTAATTTTTCTTATCATTATTTCTCCTAATCAAGACTAATTCTATCAATAATTTGAGTTTCATATACAGCTTTTTAATTCTTTATCTTTAATCTCCTTATTTACTACTCCACTGACCTCATTAACTGCCTTTATTTTCTATATCAATCTTTCTATCAGCTTTTCTTAGATACCATTCATACTCAATATCCATATGACCTATATCTACTGCTTGATATTCTTCTTTTGCTAAATCATAAGCTAGTATTGTTGCAGTTGGACCTAAAGCTAGTAATATTAATTGCTCTTTGTTTTCTAGTTTTATTCTTTCTAAAAATTTTTATTATATATTTTATAAGCATTTTTAGGAGGACATAAAATTCTTTTTAACTTTTTTTAGCAAGTGATAACAATTCATTACCTAAACCAAATCTAGTATTTTCACCTTCAACAATTAAAACATCTCTATCTTTAAATAATTGTTTTTAATTTTTTTCAACAATAAGTTCACAATCATTTTTATCTGTGTAAGGTAAATAGAATCTACTTATCATTTGATCATAGTAAACTTTTGTTTTTGATAAATACTTATTTAAATTTTTTTCTTATTAGTGTAGTAATATTTACTCCAAAAAAATATGCTTCTCCTAAGATTAAATCATCAATTTTTACTAAAGGACCAGGAATACCAACAATATGATTATCCAAATCAGATTTTTAGTATTTCAGCTAGTCTTTTACGCATTTCTATATTATCTTCTTGGTAATTTATTCCATTTTTTTCTTTTTTTATATATCAATGAAAGTTCACCATCACCATATCTACTGATTGAATAGCCATCTAATAATTTATCCATGGTTTCTATTCTTGATTTTTATAATATATCTTATATTTTTGTGATTTTGAAAGTGAATATCTATTTATCCTCCAGTAAATATTCTTTTTAAAGTTTTTTTAAAATTTTTCAGTCCCATTATAAAAATCTCCTTTTCCATATATACTTTTTAATATTATACCAAATAATAAGCTTATTTGCATTTTTAAATTTTTAGAGCCAAAATAAAAAAAGGCTTGTTACAAATTTTTCAAAAAAAGTAAAAAAATAGTTCGTTACTGAGTAAATTTCTTAACGATAAAAATCAAGAATTCGCTGCAAATCAGGAAACTCACTTCGTTCAGACACTCCTGCATTTGCTCGGCTCATTCTATTTGATTTTTTTATCTAAAATTTCCATTCGTAACTCACTTATTTTTTTACTTTAGAATTAAAAATTTAATTTTTTTGTAACAAGCCTTTTTGGCTTTTTAAAAATTAGGTATAAAATATATTTTTTTAAAATGCTAAGAAATTAAGAACTAAATTGTGTATTATATAAGTTTGCATAGATACCATTAACAGTCATAAGCTCATCATGATTACCTTGTTCAACTATATCTCCATCTTTCATAACTAGAATTAAATCTGCATTACGAATAGTTGAAAGTCTATGAGCAATAACAAAACTTGTTCTTCCTTTCATAAGTTGACTGATAACAGCTTGAATATCTTTTTCAGTTTTAGTATCTATACTTGATGTAGCTTCATCTAGTATCATAACTTTTGGATTAGGTAAAATTGTACGAGCTATAGTTAATAACTGTTGTTCACCTTGAGAAACCATACCATTTTCACTTGTAATTATAGTGTCATAACCTTGTGGTAATTTTCTAATAAAGCTATCACATTTTGCAAGCTTAGCAGCTTCTATTATTTCTTCACGAGTGGCATCAGGTTTTCCGTAAGCAATATTTTCAGCAATAGTTCCTTTAAATAACCAAGTGTCTTGTAGAACCATACCAAAGTTTGCTCTTAATTCTTTTCTTGTAACCTTTGAAATATCGACACCATCAAATAAGATTCTACCTCCATTTTACATCATAGAATCTCATAAGTAAATTTATTAAGGGTTGTTTTACCAGCACCAGTAGGGACCAACTATGGCAACCATTTGTTCAGCCTTTGCAGTAAAATTAACATTTTTTTCATTAAAAAGCTTATCTTTACTATATCCGAAAAGAAACATTTTTCAAATACAATTTGTCCCTTAGTATTATCTAGTAAATGAGTATCCTCAGATAATTCTTTTTTTCTTCAGGTAATTCTAAAATGTCATAGACTCTTTCAACAGAAACTAAAGCATTCTGTAAAGAATTTATAATATAGGCAGAAGTTGTAACAGGCTCAGATATTTGAGTAATATATTGTAAAAAAATGCCTGAGCAAGTCCTAAAGTAAGATGACCATTTATTACAAGTATAGCTGACATAACTGCTGATGTAACAAAAGGCTATTTGAGTTATAAATCTAATTGAAGGGATATATTGAAAAAATTGTAAACTCAAGTGTTTTTTTGCAGCAACATATTGTTTTTTTCAATAGATTCATCTATACTAGTTATGATATCTTCTTGCTTATTAAAAGCTTGTACAACTAGATTTCCTGTTAAAGCCTCTTCTGTCAGTGAACTCAATTCAGAAAGAGATTTCACATCTTGAGAGAATATTTTTTTGTGTTAACTTTGAAACATAGTATGTAACTACAATACTTATTAAAAGAATAGCTAAGACTAGTAAAGTTAATTTTACATTTATAGTAAATAGCATAATTATAACAAGAATCATTATTAAAAAAACGAGTAAACAAATCTTGTAAAACTAGAACCTATAACTTCTGCAACCTTTTTCAATATCTGTTGTAAGTTTACTTAGAATATCTCCAACTTGATTTGTATCAAAGAAATTCATAGGTAGCTTTTGTAAACTTTCTACTTAATTTTACTCTAAGAGATTGAGCAACTTCCTCTCCTAATATTGCTGATATATATTCTTGTAAATAGCTTAAGACAAAGATTGATACAGCTATTATTCCTAATAAAGAAACTGGCTTTTATAAGAAAAACCAAAGACAGCAGACCATTTATCAATAATAGTATTATCATTAAGTATTTTTTTACAATGTCATCTATGGCAACAGCTGAAATCCAAGGGATAGCAACTACTAAAAACTGTTGATATTATATTAGCAACAACAGAGATTAAAAATGGAACTTTTCTTTCACCTAAAAAGTGATAAGAAATTAGAAACTGCTTTTTAAAATTCTTTATACTATCTTCATTTTGATTTTTTTCTTTTTAGACATTTTCAACCTCCTTATTCTAAAATTCCTTGCGACTTTAGCAAGCTCAATATATTCTTGATTGCTTTCTAGTAACTCTTGATGAGTTCCCATTCCCTGTAATTTCACTATCCTTTTAAAAACGATTATCTTATCAGCATCAGCTATAGTATTTAGTCTTTGAGCTATGATAATAGTTATTTTATCCTTTTAAGAAAGTTTTTTTAATTCCTTACGAAGTTTAGCATCTGTTGCATAGTCAAGAGCAGAGAAACTATCATCAAATAAGTAAATATTTGCATCCTTTTGATAAGGCTCTTGCAATAGATAATCTTTGTTTTTTTGTCCACCAGAGAAATTTATTCCTCCTTGAGCTACAAAAGAATCAAACTTATCAGGTAAAGAGTCAATAAAATCATAAGATTGAGCAATCTTTGCAATTTTTAATCATTTCTTTATCTGTCATATTCTTATTAGTAAATCTAAAAGTTATCTTTTATTTTTCCACTAAAAATATATGCTTTTTTTGTGGAGTATATGAAATTTGATTTCTTAGACAAATTTAGAGGTAAATCTAAAGGCATCGACTCCATTTATTAAGATTCTTCCACTTTCTATATCATTTAATCTAAGTAAAACCTTTGCTATTGTAGATTTTCCAGAACCTGTTGCTCCAACTATAGCAAATCTTTCTCCAGCTTTTTACAGAGAAGGAAATATTCTTTAAAATTTGTTTTTTTCTGCCCCCTTATATCTAAAAACATACATTGTCAAAAAGTTAAAGATATAGGATTTTTGTTTTTAAAAATATCTTCATAGTAAGAATTATCTTTTTAATTCTTCTTTATCCTTTATTTCACTTGTAACATTTAAAAACTTCTTCAATTCTTTCTATTGAAACAACAGCCTTTTGGCATTTGAACTAAAACCATAGAAGACATAATAAGAGCAGCTATAGTAGTCAATGAATATTCAACAATGGCTGTTATAGAACCAATTTCTAAGGTATTATTTAAGACTTTCATAGCACCAAAGAAGATTATTAAAGTTATAACAACAGACATAAGTGCAAAAAGCCATAGGTGAAAGTAGAGCAAACTTTTTATTTGATAATGATATAGTTATCTGTGTACTCTTGAGCTACATCATTGAATTTATCTCTTTCTTTTTTTAGAATTATCAAAGGCTCTTATGATTTTTAGCTCCAATAAATCTTTCTCTTAAAACCAAAAGTCATCCTATCTAATTTTTTTGAACTTTTTAAAATATATGGTAAAGATTTAAATAGAGTTAAAACTATTGCAAAGAGCAAAAACTAAGATTGTAAAATAAAAGGTATCAAGGCTAAAGTTGGTGATAACTTTTATTGTCATAAAATATAGATATTACTGCCATTATTGGACTAGGTAATATCATTTGAAAAAAATGCTACTATAAGTCTTTGAGCATTATTGTTGTCATTTCCCATACGAGTTACTAAAGAAGCAACTCCAAAATCATTGACTTGGTCAACTGTTAAAGATTCAAGATTTCTTATAAGTAATTTTTCTATTCTTCTTTGTAAAAGTTAGTGGCAAAAGAGAGCTACAAAGTGATTAGCTATAATTCCAGTTGCAGTTCCAATAATTAATATAATTACCATTTTTTATACTTGTAGAATAGACCATATCTATATCTTTTTTTCATTATACCTAAATTTATTATATTAGAAATTTGAAAAAGGTATAGCCAAGGTTGCAAAAAGTATTCAATGTAAGAAATATTGCACCTAAAGATAAAATTCCTATATTTTTCTTTTTATATAGGTTCTTAATAATTTTCATAAAAACCTCCTTAAAACTATTAAAATAAAGGGAAGAAAATAAGTTGCAAAAAGTGGGTAAGCAATTTATTAATTCCCTTGTGATTTAAAAATCGAATACATCAAGTTTGTAGTGTATTATAACAGAAATTTTTTTAAAAAAAATCAAGTTTTTTAAAAATGTGTTATAATATACTATAAATATCAATATAAAAGAGGTAAAAAAATGAAAAAAAGATACTCTACTAGAAAAAAATTAAAGATTTATCTGATTTAGATAAACACCAAGAAATAATAGATATGATAGAAGGACTTCCAACTGAACAATTAAACAATGAAATAATAGGACAATTAGCTAGAGCATATATAAATGTTCAAAAATTATGAAAAAGCAATAGAAGTATTAAAAAAAGCATAGAAAAAAAGATGAAAAAAATACTATGCTTTGGAACTATAGAATGGGTTGTTCATATTTTTTTATTTAAAAGATTATGAAAAAAAGCAGAAGAGTATTTTTTTAAAAAGCATATAATTTAGAGCCAGAAGATGAGAATATTAAAGACTTTTTAATGGATATTTATATTAATCTATCGAAGCAAGTAAAAATTTGGGAAGATGATTTAGATAATCAAAAAGAAAGCATTAAATTATGCATTAAAAAGCAAAAAGATTATATGACAACAGACGATAAGAAAATAGAATGTTATTCATATTTAGCTTTTCTTATATAATAAATTTACAGATTATCATACAGCTGAAGACTTATTAAAAAGGGCTATTAGTCTAGGTAGAGATGACCTTTGGATACATTCTGAATTAGGATATTGTTTAGGAGAGTTAAATAAACTAGAAGAATCATTGGAACACTATCTTAGAGCTATAGAAATTGCACCAAGCAATACTTGGTTACTTTCTCAAATTGCTTGGACATATCGTTGTCTAGGAAGATATGAAGAGGCTTTAAAAAGAGAATTTTTAAGGCTCTAGACTTAGGAGAAAATAGTGAATGGGTATATGTTGAAATAGGATATTGTTATAAGGAATTAAATAATTATGATAAAGCTTTTAAAAATATTATTTAGAAGCGAAATAAAATAAGTAAAGATAAAAAAATGTTTGGTTGTTATCAGAATTAGTATGGCTTTTATAATGGAATAAAAAAAGTATGAGAATGCACTAGAATATCTTAAAAAAACTTGAAAAAAATTAGGTAGAGATGATAGTTGGTTTAATAGTGAATATGGTTTCTGTTTAATAGGATTAAAGAAATATAATGAAGCTATAGAAAAAAATATAAACATGCTCTGGAAAAGGAAAAATAATCTTAAAGAAATTATCCGTTATAACTCTCAAATTGGGTTTTTGCTATCGTCTTTTTAGAAAAAAATATGAAGAGGCTATTGAAAACTTAAAAAAAGTTTTAGAGATAATTAATGGAGATAAAACAAATGATAATACAGATGAGAAGATTTTTTTAAATTCTCAAATAGGTTGGCTTTTATGGAAAAAAATAGAAAAATTCAAACCCAGAAGAAGCTCTATATTATCTATATGCTGCAAAAAAATTAGGTAGAGATGATGAATGGATTAATGCAGAAATAGGTTGGGAATTAGGATATAAGGCTGTAGGTAAAGATGAAGAAGCTGTAAAATATTTTGAAAGAGCGATAAAATTGGGTAGAAATGATGAATGGATATGGATTAGAATAGCCGATATTTATTTTTGACTTGAAAAGATATGAAGATGCATTAAAAGCATATAATAAAAGCTTATGAATTTGAATGCTTACATAATGAAGGACAAAGCAAGTTTATATATACGTAAGATTGGAAAAAAACATTAAGAAGACTTGGAAGATACGAAGAGGCAATTGAGAAACTTTTTAGAATCAAGAAAATTATCACTTGAAGAAGGAGAAAAAGTAGAAGTAGAAGATTTAGAGCTTTCATATTGCTATGCTACTCTTGGAGATAGAGATAATGGTGAAAAAAATATGAAATTATTCATAGATTCAGTGAGAGTTCGTATAGAAAATGATGAGAAATTAAAAAAAGAACTTGAAGAGTTAAAAGAGATGGTAAATATGCTATATCATCCCTCATAAATAGTAAAGTAAAATGGAATGTTACAAAACTGAAATTTCAATTTAAAAAGTAAAAATAAGTGAGTTACGAATGGAAATTTTTAGATAAAAAAATCAAATAGAATGAGCCGAGCAAATGCAGGAGTGTCTGAGTGTAACGAGTTTCTGATTTCTTAGAAGCACTTAGCAATTTATTGCTTAGAGCTTCTATGATCAATTCTTGATTTTTTTATCGTTAAGAAATTTACTCAGTAACGAACTATTTTTTTACTTTTTGTAATTTATAACAGTCCATTTTTACTTTAAAATCAAGGGTTTTTATTTAGTTGATTTATATTTATCATAGTATTCAGTAGTTATAATATCATCTACTGATATTTCTATTTTTTTCACTATTTGATTATCATATAAGAAATCTATTAATTTTTTTGCATTTTTTTCTTTTGTATCATCTGTTATAGCTGGATCAAAAATTAGAGAAAGTTAAATCAGCAGAGTAAGCTTTTTTATATACTTCAGCAGGAATACCACTTTGAGCATAGATATTAAATACTTCTTCTGGATTTTCTTTTGCAAAATCTTTAGCTCTTTCTAAGGCTTTTTATAATTGCAACAGCAGCATCAGGATTTTCTTCTAAGAATTTTTGTTCTTCCAACAGCTAAACTTTGAGTTCCAACCTCAGGTTTATCTAAAGTTGAGTCTATAACTTTTTCCAAGCCCTTTTGATTCCATATATAAGGCTGTGTAATAGAAAGTAAATATAGCTTCAGCTTCTTTAGCACTGAATATAGATTGACCATCAGCTCCACCAGCATTTACAGAAACAAATTTATCTTCATCTAAATTGTATTTTTTTAAGAATTTCTTTAAAGAACTTTTTGTTCAACAGTTCCTTTTCTATATAGAACTTTTTTTACCTTCTAAATCTTTAATACTTTTTAATATTATCATCGTTTTGAACAAGTACTCCATACATAAATCTTGAATTATCCACTGCAAAAACTTTTTACATCTCCACCATTACTTTTTTTAAAACTGTAATTGGGAAAATCTCCATACATTGCAACATCAATTTTTATTTGTTGCTAAGGCTTCATTTACAGCAGGTCCTGCTTGTTGAAAAATATAAATTCAGGTTCATATCCAACTTTCTTTAATTCTTCTGCTATATAGCCTTTTATTAACAGCTATCCCTGTCGCTTCCAATGTTTGATTGGATATACCAGGTAAACCAATTATAACTTTTTTTCAAATTAACTTCAGCAGTATTAGCATTCTCATTATTTTTTTATCTTTAGGTTTTAAAAGGGACCAAAAAGCTAATACTATTAAAGCTATAAGTCCAATTAAAAATTTTTTTATTTTTTTCTGCTTTTTTTCCTTCCATTATTCCTCTCCATTTTAGATGTTGTACTCAACAGCATTCTTATTTCTATCCTCAAAGAAATAATCATAAATTTTTATTTTTTTATAGGATAAGAATTCTGTATTTGTTCTATCTTTTTCTACCTTCTATGTCTATATTAATAATATCTTTTTATAACTCCAGGGGTTTGCAGCCATAACAACAACTCTATCTCCTAAAGTAAACAGCTTCTTCTATATCATGAGTTACAAGTATAACTGTCTTTCCTTTTTTTCTTGATGAATTTTTTTAAAAGTTCTTCTTGAAGTTGAACTTTTGTCATTGCATCTAAGGCACTAAAGGGTTCATCAAATAACATTATTTGAGAGTTTAGAGCCAGTCCTCTTGCTATTGATGCTCTTTGAGCCATACCTCCAGATAGTTGGTCAGGATATGAATTTTTCAACTCCCTTTAGACCAACAAGTTCAAGATACTCAAGAACTATTCTATTTTTTTCTTCTGATGAAATATTTTTTAAACCTATAGCAACATTATCTTTTTATTTTTAAGCCAAGGAAATAGTCTTGCATCTTGAAATATCATAGAGCAATCTTTACTTACACCATTTACAGACTTACCATTTATTAATATTTCTCCTTCTGTTATAGGAACCATTCCTGAGATAAGTTTTAATAAGGTACTTTTTTTCCACAACCACTCTTTTCCTACTATAGTTATAAATTCACCTTTTTTTATATCCAAGTTCACATCATTTAAAAATCTGAACTTCTTCATTATTTTTTTCTGAAATTTCTTAGAAATATTTTTTTAATTTTTTTATTATATTTTCACTCATAAATTTAAGCTCCTAATTCTTTTTTTCCAAGGTGTTAATTCATGAGATATTAACACTATTAATTTATCCATTAAAAAGTCCAACAAGCCCAATAATTATCATACATACTATGACAACATCTGATCTCATTAAACTTCTAGCATCATTTAATCTATATCCTATACCTGAAGACGAAGCTATAAGTTCCGAAGCAACAACTGCCATCCAAGAAGCTCCTAAACCTAAACGAAGACCTGTAAAAATATTTGGTAATGCTGAAGGAAGATAAACTTTAAAGAAAGTATCCTTTTTGCTTAAGCCATACATCTTTGCAACTTCAAGATATGTTTCAGAAGTTGAGTCTACTCCACCCATAGTGTTTACAACTATTGGGAAAGTTGCTGCAAATAATATTACTACAATTTTTTTGAAACTTCTCCTATACCTGCCCATAGGATAATAAGAGGTATCCAAGCAATCATAGGTATCTGTCTTATCGCTGTTAATGTCAGTTGAAAAAATTCTTTTAGCTTTTGAGGATATTCCCATGAATATCCCCAAAGAAATTCCTAATACACTAGAAATAAAGAAACCAGCAAGAACACGACGTAGACTTAGACTTAAGTCATTAGATAATTGCCCTGATTTTAACATCTCTATAAAAGTATCCTTTACTGCACTCAAACTAGGTAGAGATGTAGGTGGAACTTTTTCCAGTATAGGTGAATATAAACCAAAAAAAGATTATCAACAGAGGTAAGATAAATTTTATATATTCACTTTTTATTTTTTTCATAATAATAACTCCTATTTAACATTTTTTTACTAATTAGCTCTTCTAACCAAGAGTATAATTCACTATAAGTTTTTTTCACCTGCTTTTTCTTGAAAGCTCTTTTTCTCCATCTGTAATTATGATTACAGGGAATACCTTTGAACTTTATATTTTTCAGTAATTTCAGGATTTTTTTATCAACATCTACATATTTAGCTTTTTATAGATTTTTGCTAAGTCACTTTTCTAGCACTTTTTTTCTATAACAGGGTGAAGTGCCTTACAATGTCTACATCTTTCAGCTCCAAATAAAAATTAATTCTAATTTCTCAACTTTTTTTATTATCTTCAACAATCTCTTCAAAAAGATTTCTGTTTACAGTAAATAATTTTTTTCTGCATTTAGTTTCTTGCTTTCATCTATCTTAGCAACACATAGAGCATCACTTACACTATATGGGATAGTTCCTTCTACCTTTACTACAGTTTTTTGCTCCAAATTTTTCCAGCATTTTTCAAGTCTGTATGTCTTAATATCAAGAGGTTTTATTTCTTTTTCTATAGGCTTTTTTTCTTCTTGAGGAACCCATTCATAAGGATATCTATACGCTCTGTATATCATATTGTTTGTTGTCTTTTCCACCATCAGTAAAGTATGGAGATATCCATTCCCAAACTACTTCTTTTTTTCAGCAGTAACTTCAAAAACTCTTCCATCTGAACCTTCATCTATTAAAGTGTTTCCATTAGGTAATCTTTGAGCTGAACTTACATAAGGACTATAAAATTTTGCAGCATCAGTAGGGATAGCTGCTTTAATAGACTCAGGAGTAAATTCCCAAACTATTTCTAAAGTGATAGGATCTATTTCTAAAAACTCTTGAATAATCTCTTAAAAGCATTTTTTTAAACCATTTTTTTACTTGATGGATTAGGTAGTCCATATCCTCCCCAACCACCATTGTCAAAAAAACAAGTATATTTCCTGCACCAGGTAGTCCCTTGAGGTATTAAGTGGGCATGATGTGGACCTATGATAAAGTCTATATGCTTAACATCATCATCATTCCAATTTGGACCTATTTTTCCAAACTATTTTTTTCCAGTTTTTTCTTTTGAGATTATTGCAATAAAGTTTGCTTCTCTACTGTCAAAAAAATAATATTTTTCAGGATGAAATCTTTCATCACCATTGTCATAATGCTTATTAGGACCCTAAGTAACTCATACAATTTATATGAAGCCAATCTCCAACTCCACCATCAGCAGCTCTGACATTAGGGTTTTCATATAGAGTTTTCTTAGCATCTTCACTAAATCCTATCTCTTCAAAATGCTCATTTGCATTCCATTGCCAAAGTATATTTCCTTCCCAATCGACTTCATAAAAAAACATCATCAAGTAATTTTTTTATCACTTATTTTTTTATTATAAAGAGTTTGGTGAGCAAGTATAAGAGTGTTTCCTTTATTAACTTCAGGAATTTGTCCTGGCACATAGTAACCTACAGGATTTCCCTTCTCTTTGGTAATCATGATGAGTTCTTGCCATCCATCTAGGTTCTTCACCTTCATCTTCAACAAATTCAAATTTTTCAAACTTCCATACAATATTTCCATCATAGTCAATTTGAACTAAATCAAGTCCATCTTGCATACCATATTTAGGATTTCTATCTCCAGAATGTCCTATTAAATTTCCATTAGGAAGAAGTTTGTTAGGGAAACCATGAAACTGATCCCATCTTCTAACTTCATTTCCATTCATATCAAATAATAAAGCTCCTGATTCTATTGTTTGAACTAAATTATATCCATTCCAACATTTTTTTCTGGATTATATATTGTTACTCCTGTTGGGTAAATGCTTGGTAATCCCATTTATATCACTCCTTCAAATTTTTTTACTAATTTCTATAAATTCATCTTGTTTTAGAATAATCTTCATAAGTTATTTTTTTCTTTCTTTTTAATATCTTTTGCCATTTCTTCGAGAAATAAAGGTATAGTCTCAGCTTTTTAATTCTCCTACTGAACTATTCAATGTTATAGTGTCATCTGTTTTTAAATCTTCCACCTACAAAAAAACATTGAAATATGCTCCCATCTTTTTTTCTTTTTACCTTGAAATCCTAACTCAGCTATTTGATGAGCTGCACAAGAATTAGGACAGCCAGATAATTGAATTTTTTTGGTAAATAACTAGCTAATCTTTGTTTATTTTTTTAAAAATAATTTAAAATCATTTCTAGTATTGGAGGTGTATCTAAAATTCCTGGATTACAGATAGTATTCCCTATACAAGAAAGAGAACTAAAAAAATCTTTTTCTTAGAGTATTTACTACTTAGGTTTTCTAATGCATAAACATCTGCTCTTTTTCAAATTTGCTATAAATAACTCTTGATGAGATGTTAATCTAATTTCAACTTTATAATTAAGATTTTTTTAAAAATTCTACTAATTTCTCTCCTTCCTTTAAACTTATATCTCCTTTAACTAAACGAATATAATATCCGTATCTACCTTCTATCTTTCCTTTTACTATATTAAATTTTTTTATAAATTTTTTTCTTTTTCTTTTTATAGCCTTAACTTCATAAGGATTCTTGTATTTTTTCTATTTCTTCAAGAAGAATATTTTTTTATATTTATCTCCAACTTTTTTTATAAGTCATCTAAGTAGTTATTAAATAGTTTTTAAAAATTCCTCTTCACCTAATCTGATTAAAATAAAACGAAGTCTTGCTTTTTCCTCTTATTTTTTTCTATCACCATGTTCATTGAAAAGATTTCTCATTGCTACAACATAATATAGAGCTTCTTCAGGTTTTTATAAAAATCTTTAAGAACTATAGCTTCTCTTGGATTTATTCCTAAACTACCTCCACCAAAAAAACTTTAAAACCTTTTTACTCCATCTTTTTTTCAATAGCTTCAAAACCTACATCTGCAATTTTTTTACATAAAGATTATTTTTCTTCTTTATTAGAGAAAAGCTACTTTAAATTTTCTTGGTAAGAACATAAAGTCTGCTGTTTCAAGTATAAGTCTAGTAACAGCCTTGCTATAAGGAGCAACATTTATGATTTCTTCTTCAAAACCTGTTGTTGGAGGAGCTATAACAGCTCTTGCAGCATCTCCACCTGTTGCTTTAGTTAGAAAAACCTTTAGATTTTAATTCTTTTTAAAAGATTGACTAAATCTTCTTTTTTTATTTCCATGTAGTTGTATATCTTGTCTTGTTGTTAGATGTAGTCTTTTATCCCCATATCTTTTTAGCTAGATCCAAAAAGAAAATTAAATTATTTAAACTTATTTTTAGATTCTACAAATCTAGGTCTTACCATGTAAGTACCTTTATCTCTTTCACCATAGATACCATACATAGACTTAGAAGCATTCCATAGTTTATATTTTTTTCTTCATCTTTTAATGCAGCTTTAGTAAGTTTAATAAACTCTTCTACCTTATCTATGTTCTCTAAACCTTCTAGCTTTTCCATAATTAAAATCCCCCAATTTCATAATAATTAATTTCTAAATTATTGTAACAGTAAAATTTGTTAAACACAATTTAACAAAATTAAAAATTTTTAAAATTCATAAATAATGAGCAAATATTTAAAAAGATACTCTTTTATTTTTTTAATATTTTTTAATAAAAATACGAACATCATCAACTCTGAGATGTATGAAAAAAATAGCACAATAGAAAGTTTTAAGCTATACTCTTGACTTTATTCTGTTTACTATATACAATTATAGTATGTTGTTATACTTTAAGGGGATGATAAAATGAATAAAAAGAGTTATTTTGGAGATTTAATGTTATTCTTAGCAGCATTTATATGGGGAACGGCCTTTGTTGCTCAAGTTACTGGTATGGATAAGATAGGACCTTTTTACTTTTAATATGGCCTCGTTCTATAGTTGCTGTGATATGTCTTGGAGGCTATTTAATTTTTTTACTAAGGCTAAAATACCAAAAAAATAAAAAGTTTTTTTATTAAAAGGTGGTCTAATTTGTGGATTTTTTTATATTTACAGGAACTTCTCTACAACAGATTGGACTTCAATATACAACAGCTGGGAAAAACAGGCTTTATAACATCATTTTATATTTTTGATTCTTCCTTTTATAACTATGATTTTTTTAAAACACAAAAATAGATTTATTAACTTGGATAAGTATAATTATAGGTTTTATAGGACTTTATTTATTAGCTATTCCAAATTTGAGTGATTTTTTTCAATGAATAAAGGAGACTTTTATAGTATTTCTTGGATCTTTTTGTTGGGCAGGTCATATATTAGTCATAGATTACTACTCTAAAAAAAGTTAATCCAGTTGAATTATCATTTTTACAATTTTTTTGTATTAAGTATTTTTATCAGGAATTTGTGCTCTTTATTTTTTTGAAAAGTGAAACTGCAACATTAAATAACATTTTTTTCTTTCTTGGAAGTCAGTTATGTATGCTGGATTTTTCTCTTCAGGAGTAGCTTATACTTTACAAATGGTAGGACAAAAAGTATACAAAACCTGTAGTTGCATCACTGATTTTTGAGTTTAGAAGCTGTTTTTTTGCCGCACTTGCTGGTTATTTGATACTTGATGAAGTTATGACATCTAGAGAATTTTATAGGTTGCTTTTATTGTGTTCTTAGCTATGATTTTCTCACAAATACCTAAGGATTTATTTAAGAAAAAAATATAGGTTTAAAGTAATAAGGAGGTAATTTTTATGAAAACTTATATTTTTTTAGCAAATGGTTTTGAGATTTTTAGAAACATTTTTCTCCAGTTGACGTATTAAAAAGATGTGGAGCTGAAGTTATAACTGTTTCTACTGAAAAAAAGACCTATTTGTTTCAAGTTCACAAAATAATATAGTGAAAGCTGATGTTATGTTAAATGAAATTGACTATAAGGATGCTGACTTGGTTGTAATTCCTGGAGGATATCCTGGTTATGTTAATTTGAGAGAAAATGAAAGAAGTGGTTGATATAGTTAAATATTTCTTAGAAAAACGATAAATATGTGGCCTCAATTTGTGGAGGACCAACTATTTTTTTCACATAATAAAATAGCAAACGGAGCAAAAAAATAACTGCTCATTCATCTGTTAGAAAAGAAATAGAAGAAAAATCATATCTATGTTGATGCTCCTACACATGTAGATGGGAAGATTATTACAGGAGTTGGAGCAGGATTAGCATTGAATTTTTGCTTTTAAAATTGCTGAACAATTTTTTTGAAAAAGAAAAAGATTGAAGAAGTAAAAAGAGGAATGGAATTAATTTAAAAAAACTATGTTATAAAAAAAGAGGTTGTTGCAAAATAATAAAAAGTAAAAAAATAGTTCGTTACTGAGTGAAATTTCTTAACGATAAAAAAATCAAGAATTCGCTGTAATTTCGAAACTTGCCAACAAGTTGGCTTCAGACACTCCGACAATTACTCGGCTCATTCTATTTGATTTTTTTATCTAAAAATTTCCATTCGTAACTCACTTATTTTTTTACTTTTTGGATAGATATAATATGCGACAGCCTCTTTTTTTATATTTAGATATTAGAATGCAGGTACAACTGATCCATCACTATATTTTTTTATTGATATAGTCTTTTTACTTTTTTTGGCTACGAAGAGCTTTTTAGTAATTTTTTTGTATATCTTCTTTCTTTTTCATCACCTTTACGAACAACTAGTATGTTTGCATATGGAGATTCCTTTACCTTCTAAAAATTATAGAATCTTTAGCTGGTGATAAGTTAGCTTGTAAAGCATAGTTTCCATTTATGACAGCAGCAGTTACATCAGGTAAAAATTCTTGGTAATTGTGCAACTTCAGTTGGTTTTAAATTTGATTTTTTTAGGGTTTTTAACTATATCAAATTCAGTTGCAAATAAGTTTTTTTAGGATCTTTTTAAAGTGATTACTCCTTTATTGTGTAATAAGATTAATGCTCTTCCTCCATTTGATGGGTCATTTGGTATTGCTATAGTATCACCTTTCTTTAAATCATTGATTGATTTAATTTTTTTAGAATATAATCCAAGTGGTTCAACATGGACATTTCCAATTGAAACTAGATTTAATTTTTCTTTCTTCAACGAACTTATCAAGATAAGGCTTTGTGTTGAAAGAAGTTAGCATCTATTTCTTTATCAGCTAATGCTAAGTTAGGTGTTACATAGTCTGTAAATTCAACTATCTTTAATTCAACTCCTTGTTTCTTTTAAATCAGGTTTAATCAACTCTAATATTTCAGCATGAGGAACAGGTGTTGCCCCTACTTTAATTGTTCCAGCTAATGCTCCCACAGATAATAATAAAAAAACGCTCCTACATTTCCGATTAATTTTGTAAATTTCATAAACTTTCCTCCTTATTTATTTTTCCTATCTTTTTTTAGTCTTCTATTTACAATGTAATTACCAACTGATTGTATAATTTGAACCAAGATGATAATTATAATTATTGCATAAATCATTATGTCTAACTTAAATCTTAAATAACCAAATCTTATAGCTAAGTCTCCAAGTCCTCCAGCTCCCTATTGTTCCTGCCATTGCAGAGTAACCAATCAAGCTGATTATTGTTACAACAATACCATGAACTAAAGTTGGATAACATTCAGGTAACATAACCTTAAAGATAATTTTTGAGTTACTAGCTCCCATACTTTGACTGGCTTCTACAAGTCCAGGATCTACTTCAAGTAAAGCTCCTTCAACTATTCTAGCTACAAAAGGTGCAGCTCCTATTGATAAAAGGTACAACAGCTGCTGTAGCTCCTATTGTTGTTCCAACCACAAATCTTGATAAAGGAAATAAAATTATCATCAAGATTATGAAAGGGAAAAGATCTTAAAAGCATTTATTATAACTCCTAAGATAGCATTGAATTTTTTTCATTTCATATATGCCACCTTCTTTTTGTTATAACAAGTAAAACTCCTATTGGAAAAACCTAAAAAGTAATGAAAAACAGTGTTGAAAGAAAAAAACCATATATAGAGTTTCAACTGTTGAAACTGCTAACATACTTATAATGGGGTTTTCAAAGTTCTCAAAAAGAGGTTCGATTAAAGAACTAATATCCATTATATATCACCTCCACAATAACATCCATAGTTTCTCATCAACTCAATAGCTTTATCTTGGGCACTTAAGTCACCATCAAGTTCAAGGTAAAGATGTCCTATATTCATTGTTGCTAATTTATCTATAGTTCCACCTAGAACACTGATATCAATACCATATTCCTTAATTACTTTTTGAAATTATTGGCTCTTGTGTAGATGTTCCTAAGAATTTAACCTTGACTATCTTTTTACCTCTATGATGTAAGTAATCTATTTCTGTATCAGTTTGTTGATGAACATAAGAAATTAATTCTTTCGTTATCTCATTCTTAGGATCAGCAAATATATGATGTACTCCACCTTCTTCAACTATTCTTCCATCAGACATTATTGCAACTCTATTACAAACTTCTTTTTACAACTTCCATTTGGTGAGTTATCATCACAACTGTCAACGAAAAATTTTTTTCTTGAATTTTTCTTAATAAGCTCCAAAAATAGATTTTTGTTGTTTTAGGATCAAGAGCTGATGTAGCTTCATCTGATAATAAGATATCTGGGTTATTTGCTAAGGCTCTAGCTATAGAAACTCTTTGCTTTTTGTCCCACCACTTAATTGACTAGGATAGTACTTAGCTTTTATCAGATAAACCTACAATATCAAGAAGCATAGCAACTCTTTCTTTTTATTTCATTTTTTTATTCCAATTTGCAATTTCTAATGCAAAAGCAACATTTTTCTTCAACTGTTCTTGAAGAAAGTAAATTGAAGTGTTGGAATATCATTCCTATTTTTTTCTTCTTTCTAATAATTGTTTTTTTATTGAATTCTAAAACATTTTTTCTCCATTAATAAAAAAATTTTTTTCCACTTGTAGGCTCTTCAAGTCTGTTAATAAGCCTTATTAGAGAAGATTTTCCAGCACCACTTAAACCTATAATACCAAAAAAATATCTCCCTTATTTACTTTTTAAACTAACATCTTTTTACTGCATGTAAGCCATTGGAATAAACTTTATTTACTTTTTTTCAAGTGTAATCATTTTTTTCCCCGCTTTCTATAGTAGCTTTTACTTAATTAAAAAAATCCATACCTTAAGGAGTATGGATTGGTTTTTTTATTTATAATAATTGACCTCTCCATCTCTCTGGAATTAGCACCACACATCAAAGTAGGTTGCTGAAACATCATCGGGCCAGTCCCTCAGTTTCTCTGGATGGTTATTTATTTTTAACAAAGTTTTTCTATAAGTTGAGACAAGTATATAATATTTTAGTAAATTTGTCAACAATAATTTTTTTAAAAATAAATTTAAAAACTTATTTAGGTATCCTATATATCTCTATTTCTTCACCTAAAAAAATTTTTTTCTGCAGTAGGTTTAAAATGATATGTTTCACCTGTTACAAAAAAATATTTTTTTACCTTTTTGCTTTTTTTATCATTTAAAAGATCTAAAGAACCTAGAGTTTGTTTTTACTTTATCGACTATTTGTACAGCCGGGTCAACAACTTTTTAAATTTTGTATGGTTTTTCTATATCTTTTTCTTATAAGTGGATAGTGAGTACAACCTAAGACTAAAGTATCTACATTTCTTTAGGAATTTCTGCTAAATACTTATTAAGTAACTCTTCTCTATTGTCAAAAGTTTCCCAACCTGTTTCTATCATCATAGGAAATTCTATACAAGCAATTTCTTTAACATTTAATTCTGTATCTATCATTTTTAGCTTTATTTTTTTATAGCCATGAGATTCAGCTGTAAATTTAGTTGAAATTACAGCTATATTTTTTTAGTTTTTAGTATTTTTTTCTTGCAATCTTAATTCCTGCCTCAACTATACCAAGTATAGGTAAAGGAAATCTTTTCTCTCAAATAATCTATTGCAGCTGTTGATGCTGTATTACAAGCAACAATAACTAGTTTACAATTATTTTTTTAACAAAAAAATCTAAAATTCTTTCAGTTAATTTTTTTGAATTTCATTTTTTTGTTTTACCAGAACCATAGGGAAAATTTCCATTGTCACCATAATAAATATAGTCTTCATTTGGCAATGCTTTCATCATTTCCTTTAGTACAGTTGTTCCTCCTAAACCTGAATCAAATATTCCTATTCTTTTGTCTTTTTGTCTGCCATTTTTCTTCCTTCTTTTTTTATTTTTATCTTATCTGTAAAATACCTTTTCTATCATATCACATTTTTTTATAATATCAATTTTTAAATAGAAAAAAAGATAGATTTAAAAAAATCTATCTTTTTCTATCTTTAATATTTTTATTAATTTTTATCTGAAGTTAGCAACTATCCAAGAAGCAAATCCTTTTTATAACCATTGCGTTAACGAAGTCTATAAATAGAGATCCAACTATTGGTATAATGAAGAAAGCTTTTTACAGAAGGACCATTAGTTGCAGTAAATGTTTCCATGTTAGCTATAGCATTTGGAGTAGCTCCTAATCCAAATCCACAGTGTCCAGTAGCAATAACTGCTGCATCATAGTCTCTTCCCATAATATTAAATGTTACATAAAGTAAGCAAATAGAGCCATTACTATTGTTTGAACTATTAATATTACTGATAAAAGGTCCTGCTAATTCTACAAGTTCCCATAATTTCATTGACATTAAAGCCATTGATAAGAATAGAGATAAAGAAATATTTCCAATTACTCCTATTTCATTAAATGGTAGAGGTTTTTTTGACTAGCATCTATTATATTTCTCATTATAGCTGCAACAACCATTCCCATTAAGTATGCTGGGAATTTAATTCCATACTTTTTCTAATATTATGTTAATAGTAGCTCCTATTCCCATTGCTATTCCAACATATACAACTGCTGAGAATAAACTTTCTTCAGTCATTTCAGATTCATTATTTAATAGAGAACTATCAAAACCAGCTTTACCTTCAGTTGGTTTTTAAGTTATTTTTTTATCATAAGTCTTCTAGCTATTGGTCCACCTATTAAACATCCTGAAATTAATCCATAAGTAGCTGATGCAACTGCAACAACTGTTGCCCCTGAAGCACCTAATTCTTCAAGATAAGGTCCAAATGCTCCTGATGTTCCATGTCCACCTGTTAAAGGTATAGAACCAGCTGCTAACCCTAATAATGGATCTATTCCTAAAGCTTTAGCTAAAACAGGTCCAACTATATCTTGAAGGATAACTAATATTGTAGCTGCTAATAAGAATAGAGCAACTCCTACTCCACCTTTTTGCAAGAATTTTTTTAAAGCTTGCAGAAAATCCAACTGTTGTAAAGAATGCAATCATTAATAAGTTTTTTTGATATCATTATTGAAAGTAAAAAGTAAAACTTTCTGTTTGGTGTCCTATTAAAAGGATTATAGAAAATAATGTACCACCTATAACTGGTGCAGGGATAAAGAATCTTTCAAAGAAATTTACTTTCTTTTTTTATCCATCTTCCTAATAATAAAAAGTATAATTGCAAAACCGACAGTTTCCGCCATATTTAATTGATATTCAAACATAACAAGCCCCCTTAACATATTAATAAAATATTTAAACATTTGTCTTTATTCATGATACTATAAAAAAATAAAATAGTCAATAACGACTTTTTCAAAATAAAAAGAATACTTATAAAAAGTAAAACTATTAGCACTGTTTTCAAACATGATTTTTTTCCTTTTTTAATTTTTCATAAATCAGTTTTTTTAATGATTTGAATAGCTCTTATAATTATAAGACTTTAGATATCTATATCAACTTTGATATTTATTATATAATCAGGGTATTTATTTTTTTAACATCATTGTAAAATTTTTTTCATAAATTTCATTTCTATTTTTTTAGAATAGTCAATTATAATGTCAAATCTGATAGATTTATTCTTTTTCTTCTATAAAAAAACCATGAAATTCTAAAAACCCCTTCATTAGACATAACAGTTTTTAAAATATCAGAATGAATCTTTTTAAATTCTTCATTTCTTGTATTCATAGAATAGATTGTTATTCCAGATAGGTAGACATTATGTTTTTGCTAAAACTACATTAGTTATATGTCTTTCAAGAGGATCGATCTCCTCAGCAGTCATAGAGTCAGGTATCTCTATATGAACTGAGCCAATGTATTTGTCAGGACCATAGTTATGTAAAAACTAAATCATAGGCACCATGAACATTCTCAATTTCACAAATAGTTTTTTTGATTTTTGTTTTTTTATATCTTTATTAACTCTTTTTCCTAGAATTTCATTTACAGCATCCATAAATATTTCAAGTCCAGCTTTTTATGATAAAGATTGAAATAAGTACTCCAACATAGGCTTCTATATTAATGTTTGTAAAAATATATAGTATAGCTGATAATAATACTGAAAGAGAAAGTATGGCATCACTTATGGCATCTGAACCAGAAGCTATAAGTGAGGGAGAATTAAAATTCTTCCCTTTAGTTTTTACATATTTTTCCTAATGCTAATTTTTAATATAATTGAAACCAACAATACAAGAAGAGTAATTTTTTTGAATACTCTACCTTTTTCAGGATTAATAATTTTTCTTAATTGATTCTATCAATGATGTTATACCAGCATAGAAAAATAATCCCAGCAACTATCATTGCACTTAGGTATTCAACTCTACCATGACCAAGAGGATGCTTCTTATCTGGCTCAGAATCTGCTATTTTTAGTTGCAATAATTGTAACAATAGAAGATAAGGCATCACTTAAATTATTTACAGCATCTAATATGATAGCTATTGAGTTTGAAAAGTAAACCTACAGTAGCTTTTAAAAAAATTACCAGTAAAAATATTTACAAAAATTCCTATAATACTTGTCTTTACAATGACAGTTTCTCTTTTTTTCTTCATTATTCTTCTTCATATTTCTCCATTAGTTCTAATGCTTCAGATTTTTATATTATTCAATAGTTCATTTTTATCAATATGAACTTCTTTATGATTAGGATATACTCCTTTATCATCCAATTGAATAATAAGATCTTTTATTGCTTTTTTTCAGGGTTTCTAAAAATATTCACTTGCTCTAACTCTTATGAACTGCCAACCACAACGCTCTAAAATTTCCTGTTCTTCTAAACTAGCTATGACTTCTTCTTCAGTATGATTTAAAGTTTTTTTCCATCACATTCAATAGCAATTTTTCTTATCTTCATAAATCGCTACTATATCTATATCATAAGAACCTACTCTCCATTTTTTTGTTTTTATAGTATAGTTCTTTTTCTAATAGGTGTTTTTGCAACTTCATTTTTCAAAATCAGAAGGAACTGCATTTTTCAAGAATAGTGTTTTTCAAGAGTATTTTTCTTTTTAAAGAGTCTATATAATCAAATAACTCTTTTCTCAAATCTCCATCTTTTTAGAGTATTTTTTTATCTATTGAGTGAACTATCCATAACTGATCTTTTGCACGACTAATCGCAACATTATATCTCTTTCTAATCGCTCCTTCTACTCCTTCTCCTACCAATCTAAGAGATTTATGTTTTTTCACTATTATCGACTAAACTAATGAACATGACATCTCTTTCATCACCTTGGAAACTTGCGGAATTTCCACATAGAATCTTATGTTTTTCTATTTCAGAAGCTGGAATTCTTTGAACTATTAAATCTTGGATCAATTCAGCTTGTTCATCTCCTAACAACGAAATAACACCAAAACTGCTATTTTTTTATATTCTTTCATAGCCAAGCAAGTTTCTATTAGGCTAACAATAGTCTTAGCTTCTATTTTATTAATTTTATTTTTTTCATCTCTTTTTCCATCTACTTTATATTCAACAATAGCTGGTTTCAAAATAGATGAATTAGAGTCTCTTAAAGGTAATATTTGGTTATCATAAGAAGTTTTTATCACTATAACCAATAATTTCAGGTACAGATCTAAAGTGTTCTCTCAGACTTATAGGTTGGAATGTAGTTGATACAATAGAATATAGAGAAGCTCTTATACCGTATAAGTCATCATTAGCTACTTTACCTTTGATATATTTTCTTCTAAACATATTAATTTTTATCAATATTAACTCCAACATCTGATGGACTAACTTGTTTATCATCTCCAACAATTATAACTTTTTTTAGCCATATATAATAAAAATTAATGAACTTATATCTGATTGGCTTGCTTCATCAATTATAACTATGTCAAATTTATTCTCAACAGGATTTAATGTATCAAATACTTTATTTAGAGGCATAATCCAAGCAGGAACTACTTTTTTTGACAAAGTAACATTTTTTTCTTTTTGCATGTTTTTTTATGTATACCAGTATTTTTTTCCTGTTCCCTTACCTATCTTTTTGAATAGTTTGTTTCCAACCTCTAAGAGCTTGACTTATCGCTAAATTATCTTTTTCTTCAATAAAGTTAATAATATTGTACCAAGTCTTTTTTTGTAACCAGTTCTGTTGTTAATTTTTTTAGCTCTTCAGATTTTTTTCTAAGATATCAGTTTGTAGATTGACATAAGGTTTCTCAGCCAATTCTTTTTAGTTTTTTTGAGAAATTTGTTTGTATCTCCATACATTATATATATTTTTCAATTTTATCATTGAATAAACTATTTTTCCAATTCATCTCCCCATGAATTAGCAACAGTTTTTACATCATTTAATAAAGTTTTATATTTTTTTATAGAACTTCCTTCTCTGATAATACTTTTTAATTTTTTTCAAGAGTTTCAGAATACTTATCCATATTTTCATTTAAAATAGCATTTTTTTATTTCTCTGCCCAAAGGTGAGCGATCTTTAACAATATTTTTCAATTTTTTTCTAAATATTCATTACGCTTTTTTTATATTTCTCTGTATTCTAAAGCTACTTTTCCTATAGTTATTAATTCTTCAAGCGAAGGAATAAAATCAAGTATTTGATTAATTTCATCTACATGTATAGGATTTCCTTCTGTTTTATTGAAATCTATTTTCTCAAAACCAGCATTTTCAATCTTATGTAAGAATGCTTTTTTTCTCTATCATACCAATTTAATAGATATTCCATTTGTTCAGCATAAGAATATAATTGTTTATAAAGATTTTTTTATTATTCTCTTTATCTTTTTAGAGTACTTCCAGTCATTAAAATATCCCAAGTGTTCTTAGTATTTTTCTTTTAATTCAGTTAAATTGGTATACTCTAAAGCCACATTACAATCATATAGAGTTTCTAAAATTCTATTATTTATAGTAACTTTATCTGAAATTTCTCTTCTAGCCTTTTCTTAATCTATGTTTAAAGAAAAACCAGGTTTCTCAATTCCTTTTTTTAGGGCAGTGATTAATTTTTTTAGCTGTAGTAACATCAATATCTTTATATACTACATCTTTTTTTAAATAGTTGATCTTTTAGTCATGTTAGTAAGATCATATAATCTTCTGATATCTTTTATAAAACTTAACCATATTTTTTTCTATCACCAGCATTCTCAGTACCAGCTATACAAACATCTCTTTTTCCAAACTTCGATTGTTTTTTTAAATCTTTAGGAATTATTTTATCCACATCAGAGTAATTTTTTTCAATTTTTTTCTAAGTCTATTATTGTTTTTATCCTCTATATAGAATAAATTATCATCCATATGATATTTTCTATCCTTTAAAAGAAGTTCTAACCTAGATATAATTTCCTTTTTACTTTCAAACATTTCTTTAAACTCTTCTAAAGTCCAAAAAAATCTGAAAGTTTATTTAGACCTAATTCTATTTCTTTTTCTTCTTCTTTGCTTACTGCTTTTCTTATATCCTGATTTTTAAAAAGGCAAGATTTTTCATTATTTATAGGACAAGGGACACCACTACTTACTATACCAGGAATTCTATCCAGTTTTTCTTTGATTTTTTTCTCAAAAAAATTCTCCTGCTTCTTTTTAAAGTAATACTCTCATTGTTATAGATAATAGGATGACTTTCTTGATACTTTTATATTAAATATTTTTTTCTTTTTAATATTTCTTATATCTTCTTTAAGTTCATTTCGTTGATTTTCAATTTCTATACATTCATTTTTTTAGATTTTCTAAGTTTAGATAACCAAGCTTTTTCAGAAATACTTTCTACTGAAGTTCCTAAATCACTACTATCATCATCTAACATTGAAATACATAAGTCTTGAATATCTGTAGGGATTTTTTTCTTTTTAAAACATCCAATGCTTTTTTTAGTTTGGCTTGTTATTAAAACATTCTTTCCTTCAGCAAGGAAATGTCCTAATAAGTTAGCAATAGTATGAGTTTTTCCAGTTCCTGGAGGTCCTTGAACTACTACAGCTCTATGTGAATAAAGGCTTTTGATAATTTCCATTTGTTCATTATTAGTTTCTTTTTGTAAAAAGTATATCAGGAACCTGTTCAATAGTTTTTTTATCATTTTCAATAATTCCAACTAATTCACTTAAAAAAATTCAGGGATTTCTCCACCATTTTTCTATATCCTTAATTATATTATTGATAGTTTCTACTTTTTCCATCATCTTTTTTTCTAATAAAAAGTATAGGCTTCCATTCAATGGTTATTATATTTTTCTTTGTTATCCGTACTTATATCTTCTGTGAATTGTGCTCTTGGATTTAAGTTATGTATAAATTCTCTAAAAAAGTCTTTGATAGTATCATTTTTTTAGAGATAGGATGAATATTATTTTTCTAAAATTTTATCTTCTAAGTAAAAAAACTTTGTCTAGGTTTATATTTTTCAACTTCTGCTAGGAAATTTAAGTATAGTTCTTGAGTTATAAAGATCGTTATCAGAGCCATCAGTAATAGAAATTAGATTTTTTTCTGTATCAACAGAAAAATTAACTTTTTAATAAGATAGGATAACATATATCTTCATTAGGGACTTTTACAAGTCCATTTGCAACAAGCAACTCAAGAGAATCAGAATCTCTATCTAATATTAAATATTTATTATACAATGTATCAAAAAGTTTTCTAACGACTTCTATCTTTTTTTGTTCTTCTACCCAAAATTTTCTATCTTTTTAAAAAGTTTTTTTCTAATGTTTCTTTTATCTTTTTTTGAAATATTAACGACTTTAGTAGAAGTATCTTCTTTAATAATTTTTTTCTGATAATAATTTTACAGGTGATTTATAGTCTCCCCAATCACCACTTAGCCAATCTAAAAGTTCCTTATCTATAGCTAAAGGATTTTAAAAAAAGGCAATTTTTTTCAATTTGTAAAATTTTTTTGGATTTGATGAACTATTTTTTTATTATCCAAATAGTTTAGTGTAACTCCTGGATATTTAGGAAGTTCTTCTAAAAAAAATAGCACCATTCCTCATTATTAACATCTTTTTTTCAGTTTTTATACTTTTGACTACTTCAGCTATATATTGATAAAGTGCAATAATATTTCCCCTCTTATCCATAACTTCTCCCCCTTGTAAAAAAATATAGCTGTCACTAAAAATTATGTAACAGCCTCTATTTTTGTTTATATTATTAAATTTTTTTATTAATATATCTATATCAGTATAACAATTTCTATAAGACATCTCTTTTTTTATCAAGATAGATAATTTCAACATCTAGTTTGTCACAAGCACTTACTTTTTTCTCTTTCTCCCCTGTATCTCCTGCTTTTTTTAGTAATAAGATACTTAATATTAAATTGTTCCATCATTGCTATATTCATATTTTTCAGTGAAAGGTCCTTGCATAGCAATAATATTTTTTTAGGAAGAATGTTATTATCTTCACATCTCTTAACCATATCCCATCTTGATAGAATTCTAAAATATATATTAGATAAATTTTTTTAAATCTTTAAATAGTGGAACATTATTACTTCCTAAAGTAACTAAAAATATTTCCTTCTAAATTTTTCAACATATTCGATTAAATCTTTAATCTCTTCAAAATTTTTTTATACTTTTTTTAGGTAGTATATCAACTTTTTCTCTTTCAAATCTAAAAATACTGAATATTCTTTTTCTTCAGCAACTTCCATAGCATTTTTTTAGAAACTTCAAAAGCATAAGGGTGACTTGTATCTATAACTTTAGTAATTTTTATTATTTTCTACAAATTTTAAGCATAGCTTCCTTATCCATTTTTTTCAGATGAAGTTTTTTTACAGGTAAATTTTTCTATTAATTTTTGCTCCATATTCTGTTGCAGTTGAAACTATAATATCATTTTCATATTCCACAAATTTTTTTCTAAAAAAAGTCTCTTGAATCCTTAGTACCACCGATAACCCAAATCATTATTTCCTTCTTTCTATTATATCGCAATACAAATTTATTATACAAAAAAATTAATAAGTTGCAAGGGACTATTAATAGACAAAAAGTTCTTTAAATGAACCTATAGCCTATTAATAGCCAATGAACATCTTATTTTTCCCCAATTAGATTTTTTTCATATCCTCTAGGTGTAATCATTTTTTTCCATCTTGTACATAAGTATTAGAGTTTCCAACTAATACTATTGTGAACATATCTATATCAAAAATTTAAAAAAATCTTCCAATGTTGTTAAAGTATAATTTTTCTTCTTTTTCTTCCTATATGTCTTAGTAAAAGCAACAGGAGTAGTAGGTAATTTATGTTTTTAACATAATTTCTCTTGCTTCAACTATTTGTTCAGTTCTTCCTTTACTCTTAGGATTATAAAGTGAAATTGCAAAAATCTCCTTGACTTGCACAATCAATTCTTTTCTTAATAACTTCCCAATCAGTCAATAAGTCACTTAAACTTATTATAGCTTGGTCATGCATAAGAGGAGCTCCCAACTAATGCTGCTCCTGCTATTGTTGAAGTAATTCCTGGAACAACTTCCACTTCTATTCCACTTCCCATAGCAACTTCTAACATTATACCTGCCATACCATAAATTCCAGCATCTCCACTACTGATTAAAGCTACATTTTTTTACCTGTTTTAGCAACTTCTAAAAACTTCTCTACATCTTTCAATTTCTCTTTTCATTCCTGAAACTAAAAAAATTCTTTATCTGGAAATTCATCTTTAACTAAGTCAACATAAGTTGTATATCCAGCTATAACATTTATATTTTTTTAAAATGTTATATGCTCTTATACTTATATCTTCCATATTTCCAGGTCCCTATTCCCTACTACATAAATTTTTTTCCATTACTCATATTTATCTATTTCCTCCTCATAAATTGAAATTGTTATACCATTGTATTTTTTTCTTTCATTACTAAAAATTTTTCCATTTCCTGTTGATGATAAAAAGTGCAACAGGCTCTGACACAGCTCTAACTCCAATATTCTTTTCAACAAAGTCTGAACCTTCAAACTGGTCTTGAACTTTTTTTGATTTCATCTCTTGAAATTATTTCTAAATCTAAATTTAAAAAAACTTCACTGCATCTATCAAGCCTTGTTCATTTTTCTTTCACATCTACAGTTGCCACTTTTTTTAACTGATTTTATGTCTAAATTATTTTTTTGTCTAAACAATCTTCAATAGCTCTTAGAATATCTTCAGCCTTTTGTATCCTTCTTACAACCAATACCTAAAATTAAATTTTTTTAGGGTAAATTCTAGTATATTCAATATTTTTTTCTTGTTTGATACTAGGATAAAACCATCTGCTGAAATATTATCAGCTACTTTTTACATTTTTAGGTAAAAGTATATTAACTTTTTGTCCATTAACTATAAGAGATGTTACATCTTTAGCAGATTTTTAAATCTTTCAAGTTCTGCATTTAATTTTTTTGAGATATAGTGTCTACTGCTATTTTTCCCTGTAACATCAGAGCTTGTTGTAATAACAGGAACAAGTTTTTAAAAATATTGGCAAGTGAATGAGTCAATTCATTTGCTCCTCCTAAATGTCCTGATAAAAGAGAAATCACAAAGTGTTTTCCTTCATCTATTAAAAAGTACAGCAGGGTCTTTATCCTTTAGTTCCTATTAGACTTGCTATTTTTTTCTAATTACAATTCCACTTGCCATAATGAAAAATATGTCCATCATATTGAGAAAATTTTTTTCATTTATATTAGCTGTAAAATCTTCTATTTGAACAGTATTTTTCTACATCATATTTTTTAAAGTAAAAACATCAATACTATCTTCTTTTTAAGTGTTCTTGTAATTTTTTTCTTTATATTCTCTTGCAATATTTCCTGCACCTTTAGTTACAGTCCAGAATGCTAATTTCATATTTTTTTCCTTTTCTACATATCTTCAACAAGATATTTCCAATAATATTTTTGGAAGGTTACTTTGTTGAAGTTTTTTTGTTTTCTCTTTCTTTTTATTGAGATAGTTTTATGAAAAAGTTTTCCAAAGTTTTGAGTACTCTATTTCTTCATCACTCCACTCAATTTCAAGAGATTCTACAAAAAGATTTCAGCTTTTTTTCTCCATCATAGTAAACTATCATTTTTCTTCTACTATCAAAATATTGCAAATTTTTCTCTCTTCATTCTATTTTTAAAATGAGAAATTAGGATAGGAAGAACATTATTTTTTTAGGCTCAATTGTTGAAAACATTGTACCATCTTTCATTTCTTTTAAATCTTACTAATCCAAGGTATTTATGTCTTTCATTCAATACCTGTTTTTACTAGTTTATTAACGTAAAAAGCATGTTCATCTAAAGAATTTAAAAATTTCTTCTCCTTGCTTCAGTGCTTTATAGACTGTATGAATTATTACAGTATCCTTATTTTTTTATCATATGATAGAAAGCAAGTACGTATATTATTTAGAAAGTTATAAGATAACTTCTCACATATAGCTTTTTTTCAACCCGTCTAGCTTTTAGAAAAAGTCAGTTACAATATGGATACCATCTAGGGATAAAATAAGCTGTTCAGTATTAGCATTAACTCTAAGCATTTTATTTTCTCTATCTTCATATGCCATATAGATAACTGTTAGTAATCCATCAAAGCTTCCATCATAATAATAATTTGCCAATATATTTCTCCTTATATATTCAAGTTAAAAGCAAGGCTATAAGCCATTAAAAAGTCTTAACTGCTCTGTTACCATTTTTTTCTTTTTTTCCATAAGAGCATTTCTTAATAGTTCAGGATTTTTCCTTTTTTTAAATCCTAAAAATTCTCCATTTACGACAATAAAATATTTAGCTCTTTTTATTACTATTCCTAATTTTTTTAAATGTTCATATCTTATTGTACTGTATTTTCTAGTCATAACTATACGTTTTAGCTGACGTTACACCTATTCCTGGAACTCTTAATAAGTCTTTGTATGAAGCTTTATTTATTTCTATGGGAAAAAAATGAGAATTTTTTTATTGCCCAATTTGTTTTTGGATCAAGAAGAGGGTCAACAAAAGGATCTTTTTCATCAAGAATTTCATCAGCTTTGAAGTCATAAAATCTTAATAGCCA
>BNJS01001654.1_pt1 | contig 73024 bp, 74 predicted proteins | sample 8540461 | NCBI WGS metagenome assembly BNJS01 (sample SAMD00202454, study PRJDB9452) | human saliva metagenome | isolation source: human saliva | place: Japan
GTGTTTTCCAGTAAACAACAATATTCGGTTTGAAAAATCACCAAAAAATTGACGCGCGCTTTACTAAATGTTGCCAGGTTTCCGTAAACTCTGTTATGGCAAGTTTACCCGAAACATCGTTTTGTTCTCGAAAATGAACCCAATCCACATAATTGTTGTAATACCATCTTACCGTTATTTCTTTTGAGAAAACGCAGCACCTTATATACTAGCCATGGCTCCTTAAAATTCGTTATCAAATCAACCGCTTGCGGGTGGGAATAGCGTTTTCTTTACGTTTGATTGATATGAATCCTTGGACATTATGCTATTTCGATTCAGAAATTGTAACAGATTTATTAAAGAAGTCAGCGATGAAAACTTTATGAAACTTTCTATAAAGTTGACAATTAACCTTATAATACCATTCATTTTATTTGTCTCTCTTGTCATTTCCCTTTTGCTTTCCGTAGGCTTGGTTTTATGTTTGGTCAGGTGTCAGCATTGTTTGACGGCCATTGTAATATTCCTTTTGGTCAGAAATCTGATCTCGCTGGGCTACCGAATTGGTATGGCGTTGATTATCAGTGGTGTTTTAGTGATTAACATTTTTTCTCAAACAGGACATTAATCCTCGTGAAATGTGATCAAGCTCACCAAGTTTATTTTTTCAAAAAATAAGTATATTTGGCAATCAATTCATCATATAATTCTCCGGCATTTTTAACCGCACTTTGTGCGAACTTTAAAATTCTATGAAAAAAGTTAACTGCTCATTATTTTGCTCTGCTGTGAAGTGCAACTTCGGCACCAAAGTAAATATTAAAATATTAAAATTTTCCTCGGTATTCAGTCATGACCTTGGGGCTATGGTGCACAGACGTAGAACAAATCCTGGTTCTTATGCTGCAAATCACCAACTTATGTGAATGTGCGTAAAAACAACAAAAGCAATGGTGATATGTGGATATGGGCGATGCCGATCCGAATAACCAAGTTGATGTGTTCGCAAAAGATAAATATTACAAAGATCACCCAATTTCAAAGTATTAAAATACGACGTTTTCATTGCTCAGCCAGTTTAACTTTGGGATGACATTAATTAAATCTTAAAAGACATCAAAACGAAAAATTAACCTGAAACTTCTATTATAAAAACGATAAACGTTATATTGATGCAACATACATCATCGAAAAAGATGGCGTAAACCCCAAGGATTATCGGTTTATTTTTAATGTCAGCAAAATTTGAAAAGAAGACACGGGCAACAAAGACATGAAATTTAAACCACAACCGGAAGGAAGCGCCGCATTACACAAATTGAAAGTTAAAAAGCGAAAGTGTCGATACGGTGGCGCATAAACTCTGCATGGGTATCTGACAATGAAAACTCGGGTTCCTGACACCGGTATGCGTGATGTCATCAGTACGGTAGACGGCATTGATGTGGTCATCGCAGGTCACATACCACAAAGATGTACAAGTGAAACCATTAAAATACACTAATCACTGAACCACACGTTACGGTACCAGTGGTATCCCAAGAAGTGGATCTGACTTGATATCAACGATAAAAAAGTGAAATTGGTGAAAGAATCCAAAACTGTTCAGTTAAAGAACGACAGATAAAATTGCGGGAGATATAAACTTGTCGAGAATTACGTGGTCAAACAATGTGGTGATTGGTCAAACCGAAAACGAAATGGTTACGAGACCAAACACGGTGTATCTGCTGCGTTCTCAAGAGATGCTGGTTTTGTCTTCATTCATTATTGATGTTGAACAACATTGCAGTGGGTACGGAATGTGGTAACTTTCTCTCGACCATAAAAAGCACTTTGTGGGTAAAAGGCGATATCAGAAAAAGACATCATCTTCCCAACTATCGTTATGCTTTGGCGGTGATGTTTACCGTTTAACAGACAACCGGTAAACAATTGAAAGAATATATATGGAATAAGGTCAATACTTCACTTGATACACCATCAACGGTGACTTCATGAATACCAATTACAATGGAACGTAAAAATCAAATATGACCCCACGACATTTCGGTGGCGTAAGTTACAAAATTGACTTACGTAATCCTGAGTAGCAAAATCGTTGGTTATACCCTTGCTGACAGCAAATAGCCGGTAACTGATGACCAGCAAATTAAAAAGTAAATTGTAAGGAACTCCTTATCGTTTCGCTCAATTGAAACGGTAAAGGTATGGTATTTGACCAACGATTCCTGTGCTGAGGAATCTTAAAGTGGCAATGGGCCGTGAAAAGGCACGATCAAAATATGATGATAGATTACATAAAGATATGAAAAAAAGAAGCCAAATCGATGGTCAATCTCTCACAACCGTTGGGAAATCATTGGATTAAACTAATCTAAATAAAACACCAAGGCTTTAAGAGCTTTTGATTGTTTTTTTATCCACATCCAAACTTTCGTTTTTCTAATAGTCAGACGAACAAAGATTTATCAGTGAGATATTTTTATGAAAAGCCACTTTTCTTGTAGCTGTGCACTTACTTTCAACCTCAACTTGCCTTTATACCAAATAAATTCGTCTCAACTAGCCCATATTTTACCCCAATCAAACAGACAAAGTTCGATCTTAAATTTACACCCAAAAACTACCGCACTTTAGAGTAAGAGTCAGATTCATCAGTTAAATTCGAGCCTTTGAAAAGATAGTATACATGGCGAATCAATCGAACCAGATTATCAAACCTTAAATATTTATGTACCAGAAGCTTATTTTGGGGGTGAAAAAATAGAAATAATTTATTCAGCTGAAAACAGCGCCGATCTTTTCACCTAATACCGTTGGTGGATATATGCCGGCCTAAAGGCTGACAACCTATGATACCAAGGTTTTTAGTAGTGGCGATAAATGGAATACCGTGACCGCACTTTCTAAAAGGTTAGTATGAGAAGAGTGGCGAGCGTAAATTGCGCGTGTGCATGCTACTGAAAAGACAGAAATATACCGGTAAACACCTGCAGCAATTATTGATTTAGAAAACTGACTGTTCATTGTTGCATACGAATGATATGATACTGCGGGGATGAAGAGATTATTCTAACGGTATGCCAGTGCTGGAGGGCGTTATCATAGCTACTGGGGTGCAGTGGTGATGGCAACGATTATGCCGCAGTTATTTAAAACAAACAGCAGCAGGCGCAACTGAAGGGCAAGAAATGATACTATTTTTGCAGTATCGGCTTGACCTCCGATTACCAATTTCAGAGAATGCAGATAATTAACCTTGGGTGGGGTGTGGTGTAAATGAATATAGCCGTATGGATATGAATAGATTTAGTCTGTGCTTCTTAATAATTCACGGGTAGAAAAAGCTAAAATTGAAGAACATTGTCTACAGATGAAATCAAGGTTTTCTGATCAACAAAAGCGGCGTTTCCAACCTACTTAAATAGCAAATTTAAAAAGATGAGGCAACACAACAACGCATTAGATGCATAGAAATGAGAACTCTTTCAAAGATTATATGCGTTCAGTAGTTACCTCGGCTGCAAGTAAAACCCATAAAATGGTCTTATCTTTTGAGGAAAACCTTGGGTGATCGAATACTAAAAGATGGCGTAAAGCGACCAGTTGGGATAGCTATGTTCACTCTGAAAAACAGATGAAATCGCCACCGGCCTTTGATGCGTGAATTTAAAGTTCCCGAGAATAATTTATATTCGGTACGGAAACGATGAATAATAAACGCACACCGCGGTATTCTCTGGCGGCGGCACAGAGAAAGGTGAAATGGCGGATAAGAACAAATCGTATTGAAACTCTGCCGGATGCCATGAATTATCTCGAACAGGTAAAACTGCAGCATTGGCGCATCCGTGCGGGAACATCAGATCGTGATACATCTCGGCCCACGATTAATTACACGATCTTAGCAATTGAAATTGCATGAATGGTAAGCAAAGTTGACTGTCAAACTCCTTGGGGTACCTCATTCGGAGGTGTAATCTCGATGAATTATTTCAATGGATTGATAGCGACTAAAATAACTAAAACTAACCACTTCGGGCAATTGAATCAAGTGCGGTTGGCCACTTCTTTGTTTTCAGCTAAAACATGTAAAATAATCGAAAGGTAAAATTAGGCTCAACATGTGTGGCTTCCGGCACGCCTCCTTTAGGAGATGACAAATAGAACATATTTAATCGCCCCTTCTATCCTTTCTGCAGATCTTGCTCGTCTTAGGCGATGATGTGCAAAACATGTGTTGAATACCAGTGCGGATGTAGTCATTTTGATGTAATGGATAATCACTATGTGCAGGTTAACCTTTAGCTAATAGCCTTAACAAAAGCACAACGTGATTAGCATTAAAGCACCTATTGACGTGCATTTAATGGTGAAACCAGTCGATCGTATCATTTCTGATTTGCCGGCCGGTGCGGATTACGCTGCATTTCATCCTGAAGCGGTGAACGTATTGACCGCTCTTTACAGCTCATTCATGATCACGGTTCCCAGCAAATCAGGTTTGGTGTTTAATCCAGCGACGCCACATTAAGTTGTTGGTTGGTATTAGATAAAGTGGATGTGATCTTTGACAATGTCCGTGAATCGAGTTTGAGTGGGCGATCATGCACCTTCCACATTGAAAAATTATGCTGAGCGTCGTCTCTGATTGATGAAAGCGGTTTGAATATCCGTTTAGAAGTTGATGGGTAGGGTAAAAGTGGATATTGCCAGAAATCGCCGCAGCCAGTTACCAGATATATTCGGCGTAGCAGGCTCAGCGATTTTCAGCAAAACCAGATCAAACAAATCGTGATGAAATGCGTGCGCAGTGCTTCAGTTCGTAGATGGTAAAGTAAGAATGAAGACTCAATTTAAAGTTATCGGTTTGGTTGAGCCAGTACCGCTCGTGGATAGCTTGCCAGTTGCTTAGCGTTGTCTGTGGTTCTGCTTTAGCAGACTTTGGTTACCTCAAGCACCAAGAAGAGTTCTGGAAGTGTTAACTTGGTTAATGGGGCGCCTGTATTGATTACGTGCTTTAGAAGTGGGCAAGTACAAACAGGTAAAGACTTTGGATGCTGAAGTGGAGCGATGAAGAGCGTTTCAATGTGTATTACGCGGAACCTTTGTAATCATGGTGTTATATCCAAATGTCAAACAAACATTGAAACCTAAAGGCTCGCAGTTATACCTTAGCCAAATGATGACTGAACAAACCAACTCGTCATGTTCAATGATATTAGCGGCGGTACAGGTATCGATCATCTGTTCGGTGAAATGCTTGGTGGACGATCGTACGCAATTAAACCACTATCAGGCCAGTATATTATTTATGTAGTAAATTTGGTGTAAATGCCTCATAAGTGTTGTTTAATTAGTGACTCTCGAAGCCAAGCATTCTCGCCATACATTCATGGTTGCTTCGATTTGTGGGGATTAACATGGATACAACTACAACATTGAATTGCCGGAATCAAATCAGATTGGGTGTTTGATGACTTTGCAGAGACAATGGGGAATTCTTTAATTGATGATTAAAAGGAGATTGAAGCACAGCACAATCTCGCACACTATATCGATAATAATTATGTGAGAGGTGTGTGAAACACCCGTTACAATCCTGGTCTTCTGCACCCTTGCGCCAATTCAGTAGCTCACTTTTAATCTGTCGCTAGTGCGGTTTGAGTATCACGAATACCGCCAGGGCACTTCACGCCAGTAACGCCTACCATTTCATTAATGCCATCTTCTACAGTTTAACATGCAACTGAAACCCGTTGGGGTTTCTTCAGATGCTACACCTAATGCTACAGATTTCTGAGCTTTTACGATTTCTTCTTTGGTGATAAGCACGTTTTCTAAAATCACTTCAAGTGGCACGCCATGACAAACTAATTAATACAACGAATATCATCTTTTACGACATCCCATTTGGCTGGATTTAATTAAGCCAGCATTAATCACCATATCGATCTCACCCACCTTTGATGGCTTCTTGGGACAACTGACTGAGGATAAGTTGGCATGAGAGGAAACCAACAACAGTGCAGAATTTTACACATCTGAGCCAGCGAGTTTTTCTTTTGACAAAGAGATATAACCTGAATTAATGCAGACGGAATAAAGCCGTATTGAATGAAATATCGCAAGGCAGAATATCCTGTTCTGTTTTTTCCTTGGTAAAGGGCAGTGGTCGATCAATATATTGTGCTAATTGTTTCTATCCATTTTCTCATATTAAATGATATGGTTATCATAGCAAAATATCACTGTAATTTTGACCGCACTTTTCCTGATCGATTACAATCCATTTATCCTAAGATCCTTGAAATTTTATTGTGAAACTTAAAAACCTTATTAATTCGATTTCGCTCCTGCTGACATTTGATTATCGTAAACGGCGGCTTCTCAATTTTATTCGTAAACCAATATTCCACCTGAAATCAATGCGACGGCACTTTGCGGTCCGGGGAATGCCTTCTTTACCCAATTAGATCCAAGCTAAGCCGACGATCATTTGCTTCTAGAGGAAGTTGGTATGGTTGTGTGTCGTTGCTCTTCTCCAGCAATTAATTCACTTTCAGAAGAGGCTATCAGTGAAGTCTCTATCATGCTGCGTTCGAGACAAATAAGTGGAGGATTATTTACAGGCGCATCACTATCAGTTTCTGACGATGAATGATCCTCAAAGTGAGATTACGGATCAATGGCAGTGAATGTACCAACAATTATTATCTTAAATAAAGGAAAAATAGTTTAGCTGCTTGGGCTGGACATTCTAGAAGACTTAAAAGTGCAGTTGTTTTCACAGGGGTTTTTTTTATTTAAAGCAATTTCTAAAATCTGTTACAATACAGACTTATTTTAAAGAGGACAAATTATGATTATCTGACAGGTGGCGCCAGTTTTTATCAGCAGTAATATCGTTAAACATTAAACATTATGGGACAAAATATTTTAGTATTGGATAACTTAAAGACAGGACAAATTCATTAACTGATGGATCTTGATATCGCAGATTACTGCGATAAAAGGGCTCATTGCATCGGTATTGCAGGCGATGAATTTGGGGTGATATCGATGCGGTATTCCATGAAGGGCTGCTCGAGCCACTGAATGGGACGCTTAAACTCATTATGCATAAGCAATGGAATATTCGAAGAGTTGTGCATTACTAGCCAGGATCGTCAGATTCGTTTCTTGTGTGCATCAGGGGTGCGACGACTTGCTGGCGACAAGGCAATTCCGTGAAGGCGTGGTTGCAGAGAGGAAGCCCATTGAATGTTGCGGTTGACTAAATTCTTATTCCGATCAGTATGTGGTGCGATTTTACCGCAAGCGCAGTCACCGGTATGGTTTCCGTTGTTTCAGCGTGTATGGTCACGTGGAAGGACACCAAGGCTCAATGGCGAGTGTGGCATTCCGCCAATAACCAGATTCTTAAGGCGAAAATCAAAATTGTTGCTGGCGGTGAACACTTCCGCCGTGATTTCGTTATGTAGGCGATGGCAGCGCAAGTCAACATTGGTGCTGCTGTGGAAAATGGCGTTTCGGGTATCTTCAACTGTAAGCGCAAACAGTATAAGGAGTCTTTTCAGGAAATGGCGGCGGTAATCAGGATCGTAGCAAGGTGCATTCGACTATTCCATTCCCAGAGCATTTGAAATCTCGCTATCAAGAATATGTCAAGCTAATCTTGAAACTTCGCGCAACGAAGCTTCCTGACCGAACCATTTGAAACTGCCGGTGTGGCTGAGTACATGGCCGTGGTTAAATAAATAAAATATTGAACAAAATAATGTTGTTCAATACTAAGAAAATGAATAAAGTGCAGTTAAAATTGAGTGTGCAACGCACTTTTGCAATATAAGTCAAACATGAATGTTTAATTATCAGCCCGTCTTAGGTCAGCGATAGCAATGATGTCCGCACAGTTTGTATCAACAACTCAAACTGTAATATCCCCATTGCCAAATTGATGTGATAGCACCGGAATGTGTAAACCGCTTTAGCCATGTGCCGAAGTGCGTCATGCCATTGAAATCTCTTGCTCTCGGACACATGGCAAAGTTTGCGCATGTGAACATTTATCGTTAGGTAAGGCATTGCACTAATCAATATGATATGGCGATTGTGTTGCCAAATTCAGCAAGTCTTCTTTCATTTCCCGCCTTTGCAAAAATTGCGGTGCGTCGTGGTTCTGGAAGGAAAACCCAGGTGGCCCTCTTGGTAACGATTTGCATGATAAACTGTGGGTGCTCTATGATGGTGCAACCCGTTATATGGCGTTAGCTTTGAAGCAAAATACGTTGCGAAAGCGGCTGATATTCTGTTCTAAAACCTTGTTAACCGTTGGCGCTCAACCTCAACAGGCCGTGTAAAAAAACTTTCACGAAACAGACCGCACTTTGGGCGTCGATTATCCAGTTTTGTCATGGAGCAGAATTTGGTCCAGCTAAACGTTAAGTTTACCGTCTATCAGTATGCTAAGAATTAAAACAGTGCTAATTGAAAAAGAAATATGCGATATGATGTTTAGTTCACAAAAGATGTGGAAGCCTGAGAGCAAATTCGCAATGCATTGCCTGACAGACTTCAACCATTCCTGTTGAATTTGAGCAGGGCAAAACAATCTGAATAGCCGTAAGTTCGTTACATACTGCTTTACGGCAGTGGTGTGAGCCGTGAGCGACAATGCATATGCCACTGCATTGGCTCGTCCAATTGGATTTGCACTTTGCTTATTTAACAATGACCCAGCGCCGCCGCGCCACCATTATCAGATAAAGCCGTGATTATTCGTTTCAATTGAAAACATGAGAATTAAAGTTAAAATAAAAGCACAGGTGACTCCGGAAGGTATCATCAAAGAAGTTTGATTGATATTACACACCAGAAAAAGTGGTAGAAAAATTGGCCACCTTTTAGACATTTAAGAAAGAAGATATATAAAATGGAGTACCTATCAGACTACGTATTAGATAAAAATTATACTAAGGCAGTAAAAAAAACAAGCCGTGATGTTCATAAAACTACAATAAGTTTTTAAAGTGATGTAACGGCAGTTTATTATATTTATTTTTCTTGATACCAAATCTTTTTATTTGCATTTTATGATTGGGCTGAAGTTCTTTGTGTGGGTGTACGAGAATGTTTGACTACCATGGAATTATAATGTTGCTATCTCAGTAACTCTTTTTCTATGCAGTTTTGATGTGACCTTGTTAAATGCAAAACTTTCTGAAATGAAATGTATAGGGGAAGTTAATAGGGAAAAGAACCATACAAATTCAAGAGATGGTTTATGTTCTGAAATAGCGCTCATACTTAGGCTTTATCCATAATTATCGGTACATTCTGTCATATCAAGAAAATCGTATGTGATTTCTTAAAAGCAGTTCGAGTTGATGAGCTTATTTTTCTTAATTCCTCATTCAGCACTTTCAAGATGATGATCATCGAGGAAGCATTTGAAGCCGCTTTACGAGAAAAATCAAACAAGCAAGACGCTTTAAGTAAATAGAAAGGCCTGTGGGATATGTTAATGATATAGATCACTCTCCGCATACATGAAAATTAATTGGAATAGGTGATTTTATGGGGCCTTACTCTTGGCTTGCTTAGGGACGATGGTTGCCCAAGCCATACTCGACATTGTTACTTCAAGTGTTTCGCTTTCTTTGCCTATCATTCCGTTAATGATTTGATTTGTATGCAGCAAATCCTTTAAATGCTAAACAACTGCGACCTAATCAATAGGTTTAAAACTTATTGTTAACAGCTGCCCGGGATCTTTGGTTATTCGGCTCTTTGTTGGGGTTTGAAATAGCAGGGCGAGGAACGATGGTGGTCGCTAATCCCATCTTCACAAAATGTTTTGCGATTTTATTATTTAAAGAAAATAGAATCACTGGGTTGTATTCAGGATGATTGTTGCCATTGCTTGGATCTTTGTTGGCATTGACAAAAGGAAATCAACGCATCTCTTACACAAAGGATTTTGGATTCAGTCAAATGTTATTGCTGTGCTTTAGTTGCTTTCAAGTTGCTTATACTTTGTTAAGCCGTAAGTATTAATCAGATGATTCTCCCGCCACCACAATTTCTTACAATTTTGGTTTATTATATGACGTTAGCATTATGGACAGAAGAGTACAGATAGTTTAAGGCTACTGTGTTGCAGTCAAATGGAACACAATGGTTTAGCTTGCTCAGTCTTGCATTTATGGTGCAACAGTGTTAACCCTATGCATAGTATTTTTGATGGTGTGAAACATGAGGGCAGGCATCTGCTCGGCTTATATTATTCTTGTGTGCTTAATTTTAGGCATTTTATTTTCAACCGTTTGGTTGAATGAATTTAGTTCCTCATAATTGCTAGGAGGAATTTAGCCGTATCTGGAGCGGGAGTATGCACTGGGAAGAGGTTAATTAAATAAGTATGTGTGATTAGACTTCCTCTATGAGATATGATTCCGCCGCACCGCGGCATTGACGATGCACAGCGTACTGTTCCTAATCTCTCTATTGGGTGGTGGAAAATTTTGCGAGAATCCACGTTGGCATTCTGCAGTGAATCCGTCATTCCAATTGCTTTTGAACCGGGTGGCGTCTTACTTCCGGTTCAAACAAAAAATGAACTAAATCTTACCACACTTTATTACCGTAATCAATATGATGTGATTGATACACAAAGGCTTTCCAAAACCTTTTGCATTACGATTAGTCAATGGCACGTTACGTAGCTGCTGCCAATCGCAAAATATCCGTGAGCCGATCCTTCATGTTCTACGATAAAAATGCCGCGATTTCTTATCAACAACAACATGCGGTAGAACGTATTCGTCAACTTTTGCTGGGCGTATCTTATCACATTGCCGAAAGAAGAGAATTATGACGCTGCGTGTCATTTTATTTTCCTGAACTCTATCGAACCTTATATGTTCTTTTTCATTCTGCGACAAGAGGATGAAAAGCATTGGTAGAACATGAATGGCGAAGTTAATTGACATTGACACTTTCCTGTTCAAAGTTCGTTTGTAGAAATGAAAAAGGCGAGAGCAGGCGATTAGCAGTAGAGTTTATCTCATGTGGTCGTTGCCTAAACCACCATTAAATGGAATTGGCTTACGCCAATAGCTAATGCAGCCGTGGTATCAATGAACACAGGGCTTGCTCATTTCAACGCATTCCCGCACTAGACAAACCCAATATTACGCTTTATGGCGCAAACTGATCCGACAACAATTGGAGTTGTGGTAAAATCAACATTGTTTAACGAAAAATGTAGTTCAATGGAAAATATTAAGTCAGATCAAGTGTTTTCAATGCTGAAATTTATTAATTAAATAGGTGATAAAAAATAATCAAAAATATATTTAACTTTCTGAATTGATTTTAGTCAGAATATTTGCTTGTTACTACTGATAGTTGGAATAATTTAAAGGTTGACCATTCTGGTCGTAGTGTATAGACTGAAAAGTTCAATTTTTAGTGCTTTAAATAATAAGGAAAGCGTTATGAAAAAACACTTGTACTTTATCTGTAGCTGCATTAGCAACGGGTTCTGCCTAGCTTATAGCTGCATGTTGACCAAACTGGTACGGATGTGTTGAGTTTCTATGGTTCTTTACCAGTATTAAATGGGAAGAGTACCTCTATTAAAACTAACTATGTGGCAGGTGGTGAAGCAGGCTTCCGCATCAGCCACGCGATGAACAGCTAATGGTTCACGTTTTGGTATTAAGTTAAAACAAGTTTGAGCCGGTGATTTCGCATTAGGCCGTGCTGAATGGCGTATGCGTGAGGTAAAACTCCTTCACAGCTTGTAATTTGACCATGTTTATACTTGCTTCCTTTACATGAGTGTTGGCTACTAAACAATTCGGTGAGGTTAACACGGTAACATATACTATTACTGATGAGTAAAACAAACCGACTTGTAGGCACTACAGCTTATCTGATGGTTTATTAGATGGCTCTACTCTTTCACGTAGCACAATATACCTTATGTGGTAGCACAGTTCCAATAAAATTGAAATTTGGTGCGTACTACGGCGGTTCCAAGCAAACGTAACATGAAAACCCTTGATTTAGTGAACAAACGTAAAAATGCTTGGGGTGCACCAGGTCTTATCTTCAATCATGCAATTGATGGTATCAAAATGTAACTGTTGCAGCAGGTTTCACTCGTGAGGTTTCTGAGAAACAGAACAACACGTCATTATTCGTAATGCGTAGCAAACCCAGGTTTGTATAACTTCAGCGACTTTAGGGGCTATGGTTAGGCGTCAAGTGACTAAAGCAAGGTGACAAACGCATTAAAATGGGTGATGCTGTTATTCGTCAAGTTTAAACGAGGAACGGAACGTTTATGCAATGTATGCATATAAAACAGATAAACACCAGTAATAATACCTGAGCAAGAACTCATAGTTTATGGTAGGTACTGAATACTATGTATTTCAACAAAAGGTTCATTAAAAGTGGTGAAACCATTCTTGAGAATGGCAAGCGAGCTCGTACTACCGTACGAAAACAGCGCGTAGATCGTGCTTCGTGACTTTCAAAACGGTGCTCGGTTTACGTGCATGCCGGCAATTCATCAGTTTAATCGTCTATAAAACGAGCGGATGGTGAAAGCTACTCCGCTTTTTCTTTTGTGCTATGTAATTGATTTTCATCTCGTAATGCTGCACATAGCAGGCTAAAATATGGGTAACAAAAATGCTGTGAATATTGATTTCCAGCACTAGAGATGAAAAATCAGACAAACCACTCCACAATTTATGCGCAAATTGAGCCGCACTTTTCATTCAGAATAAATAGGAACAAATAATGACTACGATCAAGATAATGACAAAACTTTGCTGCTACTACTTTTCCAAAGACCATTAGCTGATTGCGTGGTGAATGGGCGATGATTAAACCAAACCTTTACGGATACATATCAGATACCCACCATTATCCAAAAGCGTGGCACAAAACTTTACTGGGTGGTGAGATGATGGTGGCGACGAATTTGCTGACCGCCGCATTAAAATTTAACGCAATATTACGGTTCAAATTCAAGGTGACGCCCATTAAAGTAGCCTTCTAAGTAAATGGTGTACGATCAGCAACAGATTCAAGTGCATTAGCCGCGTGCAGGTGATATTCAAGATGGCTGAGCTTGCAGGATTATGATCTGCAGAGGTGTGTTGGTGGATGGCTGATTGCATCTGACTGAAGGCAGGCATTTATCAAGGCGTTATCGGTTTAGATAGCTCAGCGATTACGGACCATGTTTGAGGAAGACTATTTTGTCCAGATTCCAGGAGCGGCCTACAAACTCGAGACTGTATTCGCACGGGTGAGGCCGCCAGGCAAAAACCAGTTACTGCAGGGATAAGCTGTTGCAAAATCATGCCTACGATGGGCCAAAGAGCATGCTGGAGGATTTTGAGCGTTTAACCACTTTGCTGGCTGCAAACTGTAAAAGATGAGGAGTTATCTGGATTACCCGCAGAAGAATTGCTTTATCGTTTATATCGCTGGAGAAGTCGTGGAAGTTTTTGAACCGCAAACTGTTTCTTTCTGCTGGTGCTGCGCCTGAACGTTCTGGTGCAGCATTGTTGCGTCCAGAAGCTGATGATTGATGAAATCTCAGAAGAGGCATAAAAGTGCTAGTCCATTTGCAGTGGTGAATGTTGTAGGCACATCATTGCTTCTTCAATAAAGGAAGCCATCAATAGCTCAAAACTGAGCACTATTAAGATTCGTTGCTCATGATCTGCTGCAAAAAGTTAGACTAGAACTTCTAACTGAGTTACAGCTACCGATTTTTATGACTAAGCATAATCCCAGCTTTTCACGACAACAAGTCGTGAGATTTTCTATTTTCGAACACGCGAAAAATCTTGCTTTAACTGTTAAAGCATTTCAACTTAGCGGCAAAAACCGTTAGATATTGGATTTCTCAGTAGTATGTCACGAAAAGGGAAATTGTTTGGACATGCGCAATGGAAAGCTTTGGGGGCGGAGATAGGAAAAGCGGAGTGTTTTCACGGAAAAATCGTTTATCAGCATTGATGAACTTGAAAAGGTTATCAATGATGCGTCCGGTACTACAATGAAGAACGATCCAATTAAAATTAAAAGGACGGAGTCCGATGACACACATCGTAAAGCAGTCCTTTACACAACGTGATCCTAACTTCTTTTGGGGTCAGATCATTTGTTTTAGGTTTTTGTTAAACTAAAGTTAGCATCTTGCTTCAAAAATTCTGCTAAGGCTTCATCAGGTGTTGTTAAGCGTACTCGGATGAACAGGTGCAAAGACAGATGATGTTAAGTAATAAATGAGCAAACTGAGGAAACCGGAATAATCTCATAAGGTTTGGATAAATCGTCAGCCCAGATAGCGCATGAGTGGGCTCCATGCAACGACGATGATGATCATGCGAGATGCATTCCCCATAGTGCAGCTTTTTGAGCTAATGTTGCTAAAGTTAGGAGAAAGAATCACAACTAGTCCAAATGCACACTTTTGCAAAGCCAGCCCAAGCAGTACGAAACTAATCCCATCACTTTTGCGAGTTAGGGGTCATGTGCGATAACGATAGCAATGCTAGAGATGAGTAACACCATTAAGCTGACCAACCCAAACTAATTCTAGTGCTAGTAGCCATACGGAAGAGCCTATAGAAATCTTCTGTAATGTCACGTAAGCTCACTCAATAATTGCGCTGATAAAGGTGCACTCCTCGTTGCGGCAAGTGCAGATAATGTAGTGCGCCGACAATCCATAGGGTTAAACATGACTTTGGACAATTCAATGAGTACAGATTCTGCCTTCACCAGGTCAATGTTCTTTCAGTGAAATAAAGCTGTCCAAAACCAACCGACAGCAGTCAAATGCATCTACCTACAAAGGATCATCCAAGTAGCCACCGATTTGTGCGGACTTTTATTTAAAGAAGCAACAGAGTCCGCAGCCATAAAGCGAGCCAAAATATGTGGTTAATGCGGAAGTTAGCTCAAACCCCATGCCAAAGGCAGACACTACACCAATACAGAGACAATCTGCAGCAAACCAGTTGCTATAAGTGAATACCTGTTACAGCAGATTTTGCTTCAAAGTGCCATTTTGGGATCATCCCAGCTGATCGTGAGTAACCATCACAGGAGCAAGAATTAGGCAAAAATCATCAATGAGGCCTGGAATGTAGTATCACTCAAGAAAACTGCTAAAGATGCCCGCAATAAAAGGTGTAGCTAATGGTCGCAATCGCACCAAACCAAAGGCGCGGTGAGTGTAATCCATGCCCTACTAGGCTGTTTTGAGACAATTTCACACCAGCCACTACTCCGGAGGGCCGCAATAGATGGTAAAGAAGAACAAGATAATGCCGAAGAGATGATTTTCAGTGCTGCTTTCTGACGTGGAAAGCGGTGCGCAAAGAACTCCGGTAACGTTAAAGCGTTGCTATATTTTCGGTAAAAATACGCAAGCGGCCGTGCGTCAACTGCGATAGTTCAAATAAAGCAATAGATAACGCAACGACAATCGAAAGCTTCGGATAAAACCAGAGAGGAAAAATCGCTCCAGTAATGCCATTAATAACCAGCGGACATGTCTGATGCACCAGCCAGACATGGCAGTAACAAAACTGCTCATTTTGCGTACCCACTCAGGAATATGAGTCGTCAAAATTCTGCGTGGAAACGGTAGGCATATAATCCAGTGCTCAGACTAACGAGCATAGAGAGCCCAAAGGTAATGTGGATTTGCATACAAATCACTTCCTTCTTAATGTCTCTTCAGAAGACATTAACGAGGTGTCTCCTGCCAGCAGCTGTGGTGTTGTAACTGCTGCGCTCATCGTATAACGGTGTTAAAATATCTTTGGGTGTTGCCGTCTGCAGCGCATTTAAAAATAGCTGAGCTGTTTTCAGCCAACTCATATGGCGTGTCTCGCGCCAATTCTGCTCGTGGATACCTTGGCAGTGGCCCTGTTTTAGTATCAACTCGCACGCCCGCTTTCTACAGATTTAGCTCACGGATGGCTCTGGCTCAACTAAAAGTCAGCCAAAGCCTTTTTGCCAATGGTTTGTTTACGGCAGCTTTTCTGAAGTGTAGCTACAATCGTCATTTAGGAATTGCACTACTTCAGAAGGCGCGTTTCAAACTAGAGTTGCGTTCACCAGCAATATCATCTGTCTAAAACAGGTTTGTGCGTGCCTAGACTGTTTTCACCTACTAGGTGGCTGTGAGAGTAGCGGTCATGATTTTGTTAAAGCGTTGCGAAATAGAAATTCGCCACCACGGCTTTCGCCTGTACCAGATAAAACCATGACCACCAAATGTTTGTACCGCCCACAACACGCAACTCAATCATCAATATTACGGTTATTACAGAAGTTACACGCAGTGGAGGTGTTTTTCAGCTAACCATCCATCTGTTTACGGATACGGCTACGGCAACCACTGCAGTGGCCTGCCCTTAACCTTTCGCATTAACTTCATTGAGTACGTTAACTAAGTTCTCTTTATAACTTTTGCACGATGTAAGATTGGGCTTAAACACTTTCACGTTGTAGTGGATTTAGATTATCTAAAAGATAGACTGCTGGTGCGGACAAAATGACCATTGGTTGGTCGCCTCTAATTCGACATAAGCATCGAGCGACTTTTCCGCATATTCGCCGGCGAGTTTTCTAGATTTTTGTTTCGACTGCTGCGATCAATTTGCCACGATCTCGTCGAGGAGTAAACGCGGTCGCCAAGGCTAAAATTCCGTTAATCGCTTCTGTAATCATTTATAAGTGACGATCTGGCAACATCTTCTTGTAACCGCTCAGATGCGTAGTGCAGAAACAGCGTTGACCACAGTCGAGTCAAAATGCGGAGCTTAAAACGCAGTCTGCAACAACTTGTTCTGCAATGCAGAGGAGCCAGATGCCTAATATCAGTTTTGTCCACGAGTTTTCAGCACTAAAACAGGATCGTTATCTGCTTGTGCAATCTCGTTTTCAATCAGTGTGCAACTGCAGTTGAGCCAGTGCAAACACTGGCACGCCATCAAAAGCTTCGGTACAGCCACTAATGCCTTCGTCTTTAACTGGCTGCCCTATGCACCAATTGTATCTGCTCTCTTGGTACGCTCTGCTTTGGTGTAAAAGTTTTACTGCTGCATTACGGCTATAAGAGAGGATTTGTTCTGCTGGTTTTGAAGCAATTACCGCATTTCTGCTGCCAAGGCTGCGCAGCGACTGTCGGCAAAAGATAGCTGAAAGGGAGTTCGAAGGCGAAATACCAGAGAACTTTCCCGCGTAGGTACATCGCGTTGATCTTTTGCGAAGATATTCGAGCTGATTTGCATAATATCTGAGAAAATCGACGGCTTCTGTGGCTCCGCAATTGCATTTGGTGATGTTTGCCAGCTTCAAACTAATGGCAAGTTTCATCATTGCCGGAGAGTTTTCTTCATATAAATCTGCGAGCTCTACGTAGTCCATTTGACTCGTTCAGTTGCGCTTTGTGCCGCCCATGTCTCATTATTTGCCGCATTAAACACGAGACTTGTGCTTCAGTTGGCTGAAAGAGCACAGCTTCCGCTAAAGCTCTCTTTCAGATTAGCTGGACTTGGCGACGGTATGTACAGCTAAGTCTGCATTAGCCAGCACTGCGTGAGTGATTGCGCATTTTCGATAGGGTGCTTCGGTTTAGTGACTTGTTCTAATTTTGCACCCAAATTCGTTGCTTAAAATCAAAACCTGCAGAGTTTCCCCGATCATTAAAATAGCTCCGGGCGGATTGCGTACTAATTTATTCGGTTCACACATTAGATTTCTCATGGAGAGTTTCAAGCAAGTGCGGAATCACTCAATTGTTCTACCGGAATGTCTTTCATCGACCAATTGATTGAACAATGATGAGGTCGCCCGTTTTCTTAATAAACGGCGAACTGAAAGTCAGCTAATATGGGTCGCGTGCGTGTGCTCACGCGTACGCTTACGGACGCAGCGATTAAAATTCTCTTTGCCAACAATGTTGTCGTATAAGCTCCTTACATGCCATGTAAGCATTGGAATTCAAATTGTTTGCCTTGGACCTAATCTCTGGATTCCATGCACATAGGTTTTGTACTGTTGCGCGTCGCATAATTGTGGGTAGATTACATCTTGAGCAGCAAGCAATTTTCCTTTAGAGCAATATAAAGAGATATCGGCATTGTGATTTTTGCGAGTATAAAGCGTAGAGCAAAATAAACCATCTGCTTAACTTGCTTGCGCCCATCTTTACTGCTATCCCAATAAGCTCCTTTTACAAGGCGAATCATTAAGTAAACCGTCTCATCGGGCAAAGATTGATTAAGTAATCCAATATGCAAATGGGCAACGTTTGAGGTAAGCTTTGAGCAGTACAGCCAATACCTTTGTAGCCTTTGGAGGTTCTGGCTCACATCTAGCGGGTACCTCCTATCACCAAATCTAGAGATGAGCTCTAAAGCGTGACTGCCCAGCTACTTCTGCACGTCAGTGTTTACGGCTGATGTTATATTTTTGGCGAGATAAGAAAAGTTCTTTTACGCGCAGATAAAGCTTCGTCGATAACGCGATCATATTTCGCATCGCCAATATTTTGGATGGATAGCAGAAAGTTTAACGGAAACACTGTTGCTCATTATAGATAGCGCGACCTGCAGCATCTTTTCCCCACACTTTCAATGGCATGGAGATGATCATTAAAAATAACGATCTGCTGCATCCGCTTGGCCGTCGGCTGGGCTGCCCACCAAGCATATCAAAAGAGAAGGTAAAGCCTTTTTCATAACGAGGTTTGCCGTTCGTTGGCGCTTCTTGCATGGTAACGCGAGCCACGAATTGTCCCTAAGATTTGCATGGATTTTACGGCCAAAATGAGCACGCAATGTAATCCGGAGCAGAGAAGACGCAAACAGCTACGCGACTTAACGCGTGCGAGGCTTTTTCGTCCTAAATTTTCCACTAATACCGAAAGCTAAGCCATAACTTAGCTGCGTTGATAAAAATGAGTTAGCGTTGACGCAATGCTGGAGATTTGCGGTCTCATCACGTAATCATAAATCAAACTCATCGCGGGTTTCTGCGTCAGAATACGCCAACGGCGCTTTCCAGCTAAGCACGTGGTGCGACGACTATTCTCTTCACTGTCTTAATGAGAATTCTCTGCATTAAGCGTCATCTGCGCCATATTGTTTTTGTTTCAAAGATGGCGATCGTTATGGGCTTGATCGCATTGTCAGTGACGTGTTTTTCTTGTTCTTGGGTAAAATCTAAGGTTTTAAGCAAGTTGTCTACTGGGCCGTTTTCTCTCATCTAAGCGATAGTTTTCGTGATGAGCTGGCGTTCAGGACGGTGGGTTTTAGTAGTTCGGAAGGGACATAGTAATCGCGCTTTGCTACTTGTTACAAGATTGTTAATGAACATCACGAAGTCAACAGAGGGAAAAGTAAATGCTTTTCTCGAATTTCGTGAATCACTTTGCCAGAGGTGTGTGAAAATAATGTCACATTCACGAAAATACTGGAATCATAGTGCTGATTATGTGTTTTGAAAGTTGAAAATAGAAAACAAATTGAAAGAACTGTCTGATCTTCTCAGAAAGGATGTTAATAAGATATTACCTCGATACCAATCAATCTTATGGTTTGAAGGCTTTAACTGCCCATTTAGGTTTATTAGCTCGAAGATTTAATTGACCTCCACTGAGTGATCGTTTCTATTAAATTCATTTTTGCCATCATGCCGTGCATTAAGCATGTAGCATATCAAACTGAATCTGCATTTTAAACATTTCACTAGTCCTTTTTCTGCTAAGTATCTCGTTAAGCCCTTTTTCTAGCTCAATTGCATGACGTTGTCCGTATTGAAAGGGTCACTGTCGATATTTCTCTTTGCCAGGAATTCTGCGATGGCCTGAATAGGCAAACGGAATTGTAGAGTCTGGCCGCCTAAGAGAAAATCACAAGGACTGTTTTGTTGCATAAACATCCTTAGTTTTGTTTTCTCGTCAAATATTGATTAACTTCGTGGGAAAGTTTCGGAGCCACGCGGAAAATGAAGAGAGATAAACGAGCACAGGTACTGAGCAGATCATCATGATAACGGGCATTCTTTATGGACGTTTTATTGTTGCACTGTTCCAAAGCAATGTTTAATTGCGTCAGGAATTGAGCTCCTACCATGATTTTGTGGGAATGGAAATAAACGCCACAGAATTACCTTGTTTTTCCAATATTCCTGCTCAGTTGATGTGCATTGATTAGTCTCGCATTTGTTTCCGTTGATTAATACGCTGTAATCAGTTCCTCAGTGACATTCCAGATCCCTGTCTGGGATGTTCTTCCGCAAGAGCCCTGTGCCAATCCAGAATATGCTATGTATATATGTGTATGTGTATATATGTATCTATATCTCTATGTATCTATATATATGTATGTATGTCTATATATATATGTATATATATATATATATATCGGTGGTTTTGGTTTCAATCAGGTTCCTGCTAGAGGCCAAAATAGACCAGTCACCGAAAGGGCTTGCCAAGGTGTAATGTTGAGAATAAATCCGGTTGATGGAAGAGCACAGTATAATCCAAAACAACCCACCAAAGAATGGCCAAAGAAATATTGTCTCCTTATTGGATATCGAGAATGTTGTTCAATATAAGGCTTTACATCTTGTTGAATAAAACGTAACACAAATCAGCGGCTCCCTCAACTTGGCAAATTCAGCGCCTCTACTGCCGAAAGGAAAAGTGTAGTCTCTCGATTCGTTTCCACTCTGTTGACGTAAGCTTTATCAGATACGACAACCGATACCGAAACCAATGAGGGTTATGGTAGGATTGACGGCATTCACTGCTGGCTGGGTGAAATTGAGCGTTTACTGCATCTGGCGCGTATAAAGTGCGGTCTGCTCGGCCGTTTTCGGTGGAACAGCACTACACAAACGATAATGGCTTGCTTCAAAAGTAAAATCTTTTGTTGAGTTGGTGCATTTTCATGCTTTCTCTTGAATAGGAGGAATCTTAAAGTTGGGTTTCTGCTTGCGCTGTGAGTGCCACATCAAACGCAGGAAAAATAAAAGGGTAAACGCAGTAGGAGACATGGTTATCCGGTCTTATTTGAGAATGGTATATCACTATATAGTAAAAGTAAAAGGTGAAATCAACCACTTGCTTCACTTGGCTCCCCCAAAACACCCCTAAAATAGGTAGAAATTTTCAATGAGATGTTCGCAAAATTTGATCTAGCGTTAACATCTGGCTGATTTCTACCACGCTCTAGGATTAAACTTCAATCAAGAGGTGAACTATGACTGACATTAAGAATATGTAATTGAAAAGACTCGCAGCCATTGGTATCTCATGATGTAAAAGAAGTGGTTTATATGCGCGCTATGAACAACTTTTTGAAGAGAGAGAAACCAGACCCGACTTAGAGGCTTCTAGAAAAGGCATCTGCCTACAACTCGAGCGGTGGCTGGTTGGTAATGTGTGATCTTACGGTCGTTCGCCGAAAGATAAATATCGTTTTAGATGATACCACTAGATACTGATGTGATTGGACTCTGACGCATGGCAAACGATAACAAACTCAATGACTCAAGAAACTTTGGTCAGGCTTGAAAGGTCTTGTGACTAAACACTAACTTCATAGTAAACGTTTATCTCGTGAGTTGTTGGTTTCTGTGGCGACAAGTGAACAAGACCGTATCGCTTGTTTCGTATTGTGACTGAAGTAGCACGGTAGTCAAGCCATCGCTGAAAAGAACCTATGTCTCATCTCGTCCTACACGAAGAACAATTGAAAACCTTTAAACCTGATTTCGTGGTACTGAATGGTTCTAAAGTGCACCAACCCGAGCTGGAAAGAACAAGGTTTGAACTCTGAGAAACTTCGCGTTGCATCTCAAACTTAACTGAGCGTAATCCAGCTAATCGGTGGTACTTGCGTCACGGCGAGAAATGAAGAAAGGTATCGTTCTCAATGATGAGACTACTTTCTACCACTAAAAGATGTGGGTTGCAATGCACCGTTCTGCTAACGGTGCAAAGACGGTGATGTAGCAGCGTTCTTCGGTCTATCAGGTACTGGTAAAACCACCGCTCCACTCGATCCAAAAGCAGCGAATTAATCGCGACGATGAGCGCGGTTGGGATGATGTAGGTAATCTTCTGGCTTCGAAGGCGGTTGCTACGCAGGCTTCTAACTATCCATCTTTCTGGAAGAAGAAAATGAGCCAGACATCTACCGTGCACTCGCGTCGCGATGCGTTATTAGAAAACAGCCAGTGGTTCGTGCTGATGGTTCAGTTGATTTCGATGATCGTTTCTAAAACTGAAAATACTTTCACGTGTGTCTTACCCAATTTCTGTCACGTGCTAATAAGCGTGACAAGCAGTATCTCGTGCTGGTCACTGCATCGAAAGTGGTCTTAACTGCGGATGCATTCGGTGTATTACACTCCTGATGTCTGGGAAATTGACACCAGAGCATTACCAAATACTAGCTTCTTATCTGGTTTCACCGCTAAATTAGCCGGTCAGAGCCGTGGTATTGACTGGAGCCAACTCCAACCTTTCTCAGCATGTTTCGCGCTGCGTTCTTAGCTCTTCGCAACACAGTGTGCCCACAGTAGTTGGATGACGCATAGCCATGACTGCTTGATTGCAGAAGGCATTAGTTAATACTGGTTGAGACAATGTACGATGAGCGTATCTCAATCAAAGAGATACTCGTGGTATTATCGATGCAGTCCTAGATGGTTTCTATCGAGGCTGAGAATGGGCGATTCTGACCACTAACTTAGCGATTCCAAAAGCATTACCCGGTGTGAGATCGGCGATCATAGACCCGTGATGCCCATACTGACAAAGCTCGGTAGCAAGCTAAAGCTGAAGATCTTGCCGTCGTTTCGGCTGGCTTTAATGTGCGACTAATGGTAAGCGCATCGCAGCGGGTCCAGACCGTTGCGTATCTGGTGAAAGACTATCGATATATATGCTTTGGATTTGCTAAATGCAGAAGGTGCGGTTTCTATCTTTAAATTTTACTGTGACTTAGCGTGTCACAATGATGCGATTACTTAATCGGGCGTATCATTAGTATGACTGATACTGCAGATGAGTCTGCAGTGATGCAGATCTGACTGAGTAAAACATCCGCAAAATAACCGCACTTTGGTTCGTGAAGCCAAAGGTGCGGTGTCAAGTGCCGAGTTTATTCTTTTGCTACGGTAAGAATAGACCAAATATGAGCTCGGCCTGGCCAATACCCGCATGTAGATACAGAAACATGTGCTATATCAACATCAACGAAAAAGAAAAACACTTTCCAGAATCGGTTTCAAGTGAAGATGCGCTCGCATATCTTCGCGTACTAAAAGTGATGATATGTTTCCATAAAGCCCGTACGGTGACTATATCTGGTACTGAGCTTTTGGCTTTAATCAGCACGCGAAGGCTGCTGCTGCTTCATCAATAACCATCAATTGTTGCCCAAAAGTGAGCGGTTGCTCATTATTTAAACTCCTGTCAGGGCTTGTCCATACGCTAAGCTTGGACTTGTTTCTATAAAATCGCTCTGGGAGTCCAATGAGTAAACGTTACCGCATTGAGTATACCATTAAACGTAAGGATACCAAATGCAAGAAATTCCATGTGATCAATCCTTTTTCATAACGAGAGTCGATGTATGAAACTCAGAGACTGCTGTAAGAAGAAGGACACGATCCGAGATGTTTGCTCAAAACAATCTCATGTTTTGAAATGCACCCTATACCCAAAGTAACTCTTGCGGTAGAAAGTGCGCTAACCAGTGCAACCAATAAGATTGCCCAAGTTGCAGCAACAAAACATTCGCATACATTGGCCACAGACGGCGGTCCAGCGCCAGACTCAGAGAAATATATTTGATGATGGCTCTGCGCCACTCTTTCCAGCCCAGGTGCACGCTGTTTGTCTCCTACCATATAAGACGTTTCAGAGCATTAGTAATCCCAAACTATAAAAGCACGGAGGTTTCATACACGATCGTCTTAACCGGCCGTTTGAGATTTTTCCAACCGACATCAATGTCTTCGGTGACGATCATGTGGTAGCTGCTCAGCCACCACTTTCTTCCATTACATCTTTTGCAGGAAGAGACAGCATTACCGCCTGATACGGTGAAGATGGTTCCCATCAGGCTTTTGAGCGCTGCTGATTAAACCGACAATGGGGCCAGCTCAGTACGCGTAAGTCGACCCAGATGGCACTGCGGTTACACGTACGCGTGGGTTTGCCTGCACCGGCGCCGTGGTGCGGTTTAATTCGAGGGATTGCACCATATGATCGATAGCATCAAAATCCTAATGCGGCATCGCCGTCAATGGCAGGCCACATATTCGCTTAGCAACTAATAAGCTGTGCGTTTAATGCGCTGGCTTGTACCTGGTCTTTCTTGATGAAGAGCTGCGATTCGCATCATTCTTCTTGCCCAACGTTCAATGAATTTCGCCAGAACGTCATCTTTACCTCCATCATTGGTAAAGATTGAGCTCTCACATGGTTTGGGTATCTGAGTTTGCAAAGACAAAGTGAGGAATGAAAAGCCATCTAATTCGTTGTCGCCTTCGTCAAGTAGCAAGGCACCATAATGCTGACCATCGAGCACGCGCTCTTTTGGCTTGTTGAAAGGTTGCTGTCCTAGTTTTCCTTCCATGAAAATGCAATAGCAGAGACTTGCACTGACCAATATATTGCCATTCCAGCTGAGGATACATAGCAAATACGGAAGATACTAGTGCTTTCTGGAACTGTTGATTCACTAGTCAGTCCTTAGGTTTTCCACATTGGTATTTGCCGAGAAATGCGGTTTCATTTGTGTCTGATCGTGGTTGATTGGTTAAAAGTTATCCGTAGTAGCCATAGCTATCAACATGATGCAATAGCTTCATCCAATCAAGTCAAACTCGAGTTCAGGAATTGGTTTTTGAGTTCGCCAGATTCACCGCTTGGAGTTCAAACAAAGACTTTATCTAATCGGTGCTTGGCTTTCACATTTTCAATGAGAGAGGCAAACCATTGATAGCTATTCTTCTTGTGAAATAGGCTGCCTATTTTCCCATGTATGGCATCGCCGCAATGGCCGTCGTGTCGTGCACTGTCAGTGAGCGTTTTAAAGTGTGCCAACCGATTCTTCTGCATTTTGACTTGTGATCACTGATGCGCCATAAAGATTGCGAGCCGCTTGGGAAGAGAATACGCGACCACGCAAGAAATAAGGTTTCAACGCATCAGTGAGACTGAGTGGGTTAATTGGACTAAATCTTGCCGTTTTGTTGTTTTGCTTGTGGGCTAACCATGCCTTCTTTGACGCGTCACCTTCTGCGCCCTCAAAATCGGTTGAAGACGCGCGGTCATCGGTGGAATAAAATGCCATTAGATTTTGGCGTAGAATGACAAATCGTTATAAATGGATTTCCACGATTTCAAACTATTCTGTTTGTTATAAAGGTGAAAAGCGTGCAAGCATAAGCGCTTGTTGAAAGGGCTCGCCCGTGCGGCCTATCAATGACATATTCCGGCCCTCTTTACGCTGCACGTAAATCAGCAGGCGAGTACAGGCATCGCAAAGCGTGGGCAGCTTGTACGCCTGCGCGCGCGTTTGCCGGTGCCCGTGCTATGCTCTGGCCAAAAATATCGCGCGCCCTCGTACGGAAGATGTCATTTGTTTGGGAAATACATGCAGGCGCCGCGTCTCCGTCGGGATCAGAGAAGGCTTTGAAGAGATGACTGTCGCTCACACCATAGTGATAGATGCGCCCGATTAACTTATCATGTGGCTTTGCGGGCGCTTTCATCACGTCATCGTGCACATAATCATTAAATCGACATGCGGTAGCTCGTGAGTTTGTTTGCTTTCATCGTGATGCCATCGAGATAGTTTTAACCGGTATTTCGAGATCTGGTTTTCTGCAATTACGTAATAAGCGTCCAATGGGCGCATCGCGCCCGCTTTAGTGATGTCGATTTTCTCACCTACGATGAAAAATGGAAAGTGTGGCATTCCCATGCTTGTCGTCGCACAGTTGCACAGCAACATCGATGTGTCCATGGACACACACCGTGCACGTGGTTTCTTACCGACACGATTGACTAAACGTTTAAGACAAGTTGCAGTGGCAAATCAGATTTTCAATCTGTTTTTGTAGGCATCTTCTGTTTCGCGTACCCGCTTTTTATATTCCGTGCAATCACTGAGGGTCATTGGCCACCAGATGGGTTGGCATTTTATAAATCGTTATGAAGATTATGAGTATGTGAGGCTACCTCAGCTGAGCCCTGCTACCATGTTCCATGACTTTGCGACGGTGGCAAAAACCGATCGATCATGGTACTATCGGCGTAAGTCGATCTGTTGCGGTCGGCGTATCCACGCCAGCCTGTCAGCTGGTTCTTGAGCTTAATGACAGCGAGTAGTTATAGGCAAACTCCCAGTAGAGGAAGACCACGATATGTACGCGTGCTCATAATGCATCACGAGCCATGTCGCATTATCAGCATTATCAGGTAATGCCTTCGCCATTTTCAGCATCGACGATCGCCGCTGACTGATCGCGTGCATCCGTTTTCTTTTGGCCAATTAAAATGTTTAATTAACATTTTGAGCCGGAAATCGTTTGAGGAAAAATACTGTTTTGGTCAGCCGCACTTTTCATCTACCTGGGTGATAAGTTACTAATGCGCCATAACGATCTATGCTGCGCAAAAGGCAAAAGCCGAGGGAGCGTGCAAACTAATTGTTCTTGCGCCACAAATGTTTTCAGAGATCTCATAAGGTTATACCGCTTAAGTAGATTAATAATAAATAGAAAGCTTTAAATTTCCGGATATTGTCAGATTCTAGCATCAGCCGTCGTAAATATTCTTTTGCACGCCCAATTTCATAAGACACGCCACTCACCAACACGCCATTGATGTCTGCAGCTAATCGATCCACATCTTTCTCGACTTCAAGTTCAACAGCCTGTTTATGGTTAACGCAGCCAGTGGCTCTTCAGGTGACGACTTTAAGACTAAAGCCACAATTAAGTGGTTGAGCAGTAACTGCAAATCCGCACGAATTCAAGCTTGTCGCTTTTGATGGAGTTGTAAATATTCCAGCAGGAATCAATGGTTTTATTTTTGCTGTCAATCGACTTCTGAAATTGCTGGTTAGTCAGCGTGATCATGTTTGGAAATGGCTGATTGATTCAACCAGGAAATTGAGCTTCTTTCTTAAGTTGCCGAAATCATCAAACTCCTTGACGCCTTACCACCCTAGCCCAGCTTGGAAAATATCAGAATAGGAATACGTGGTAGGAGAAACCAGCAATATCTTTGGTATACACACACCCCTTTATTGATGGCTTTAACTGGAGTGCCACCACCATTAATAATATGGCATCTAAATTCAAATGACCAAAGTGCTGGTTGAGGGTATAATTTGCTCTCTGTAGAGAAATAGGCTTTATCATTAAGCTTAACGGCTTCCTGGGCTTCCATTTTCGCTTCGGTGGATAGAAATTGAGTTTCAAGATTACCTACGCCAATTGGGGCGAGAAATGAGACTTTCTGTTTACATCGCCAAGAGACGAGCTTTCCTGAGTCACGAACGTAAGGATCGCTGACCATTTGCTGTTTCGGTGTATACATCGCATAATCTTGGCTATCACTTTCATTTGCTATAACTGATTGGTGAGGTGCGATGCTGTAAGCCGACACCCTACAATTTTGCCAGAACGAGAGCTTGATTCGTCAATGGCTATGAGGAGTGTGCGGACCACAGCACGTCAGACGTTCTTCGTCTCATTGCGCATCAAGTCGTGAGAACCGTTGGTAAATCATTTGACAAAGGCGGTTTCAGCCAGAAAGTTAATTGCAGTGCTTCTTGCTGATCATACTCATAACAGCTTTCGCCATCTATAATTTGGCATCACTCATAGTACTGCGATTCGCGCTCAAGTTCTCGCTTTTTGCAGCATCACCACGCGGATCACCGAGCGTTTTTGTTAAATAGACGATCATCACCATAGTTGCTGAGCCAATGATGTTGCTGTTACTACTGCCATAACGCCAAACAGGCCAGCCAAAATAAACGGAATCGTGGCACCCAGATTCAGAATGATGTTCAGGTATAGTCACGGATATAAACATTTTTGAATTCATGCCGCTCTACGTGTGTTGAGCCAATTCAGCCTGCCCGCATCGCTACGCAGTGAGAGAGAGCTTTATGTAAGCAAACCATCACCACGCATGAGTTTTATTGGTTTGCTGGCATCGTTCACTGTCTTGACAAATTGCTACATGCTTTGTGTGTGGTGCAGCACTGCTGCCCAATAGTCGCAAAGGCGTCTCTAAATACGCGGGCACATTAGATTGAGCCACATGTATATGTATTGAAGTCATCCTATTTCATCAAATTTATTCAATCGAACACCCATCACAAAACGATCTTGCAATGCTTGTTGATACAAGAGGATGTTCAGGGTTAATTTTAGCCAGTGCAGGTCAATTCTTCAAATGATTTTTCTTGTTGCTATGGCGTTGTCGCATGAAGAGGTACTCATCTTCACCATGCTCAGAAACCACATCATGTCTTTTTGATTGAATTGATCACGATAGGGCTTTTTGTAATTTCTCTTATGAGTGGTTGAAGGTTGTATTTCGATGCTAAACGATCAACTCTCTCATTATGGTGATTTTTCGGATTTTGTTCTAACTGACGTTGCCAGCGGCCGTTTAGCCATGTCAGGGTTCGGTGAAATCAAGCAAATAACTTTCTGCATCAAGATAAGCGTGATTATCTTGTCCAAAAACGTTTCTTATAAAACATTCAGTGCATTTTGCAGCAGTGTAGTGCGGTTTTCAGTGGAGGCTAATGCGCCACGGCCATCCATTTGATTATCAGGGAATTGCTTTGTTTGGACTGAACAGAATGCAACAGCACGGTCGTATTGTTTTTCATTCGAGCGGCTCTAAATTTTCCAGTTCATTTTGAGAAAATTGCGCGGTGCGCAGCTTTCGCAAAGTGAAAGTGCTTTAGCGGATTGATTCGTCTCAGATAGATGTAATTAAATCATCGCGCACTTTCACATCGTGCGTCCCCTCTTAAATAAAAGGCCTCAAGTTTTTGGAATAGCTTGATTTAATTGGGCCTCTCCTTGACGAGAAAAGATGATATTTTCTCGTTCGGTATCACTAGAGGAATTTTGGGCATAGGCAACCTGTACTACTGAGGTACTGACACCACTAATAGCACAGCCTAAAGATATGGGATAGAGACTTCATATTAACTTCTCACTATGTTTAATTATAATTATTTTATTGTGACTCCATATTTATGACAATGTAAAGGAAAAGTGTAAGTTTCGTAAAGTGGTCTGACCTCAAGTTGAGCGATAAAAATATTAGTTATGTATAACAGCGGATGTTTTAGGTGAAAAATAGGCGTTTTAGTAAAATAAAAACGCTCTATTTTGATATTTAGAAGTGATTGAAAGTTATTTCAAAAATAAACATCGGTGTGTTACTGATAGATCACGATGAAATGATGACATCCAAATCAAACACATCCTGAGCAACCTCGCGGTCATCACCATCAGGGTGTGCCTTGTGCCATTACAGCATCTTTTTCATGACGATTAAGTAATCGCAATAGCGGCAGGCTTGGTTGAGATCATGCAATACACCGTAATCACGGCTTTACCAGTTTTGTTGCATTTGTCGCATGCGCCCAGTGAGTTCAGCTTGGCGGTTTTAAATCAGAGTAAGTAGTCGGCTCATCGAGTAGCACTAATCTGCATCTTGCGCAAGTGTCATCGCGTGGCAAATGCGCGTTGCTGGCACGATAACCGGAACCAGCTGTCCGAGCGAGTTCGGCAGTTTGTGGTTTTGCGCCATCGCCCAATCGACCAGTTCTTCATCTTTGGCTGGGTTTCGCCCTCAAAGATTTAAGTAAGGCGAACGTCCGTAGGCGATCAATTGCGCACTTTAATGCCCTTCAGCACCATGTTAGCTGGGAGCAGTGCCAATTCTGGGCATATTCTTTAGCTGCCAAATGTCCTTGCTTTATGGGTGATTGAGCCGTTTGGCTTTGAGCAAGCGAGCGACCGCTTTTAATGTGGTGGACTTACAGCAACCATTTGGGCCGATTACTGCAATCACTTTCATTTTTCTGGAATTTTAGCGACAGATAACCACGAGTTTATCTTGATAACCCAAAGATAAATTATTGATTTCAATGCTCGTTATTTAGTTCTCATCATAGGGTGAAGAAATATGACGCTACCGGATAATCGCATGGTCAGAATACCTGCCGGCAGTTCCGTTGGTGGGTCAATCACCCGCGCCAAAAATATCTAGTTGTGCAATAAGGGCGCCAATAATCAAGGGCTGCCGGTAATAGGTAGATGTCTGCCACCGACTAAACGCGAGCAAGATGCGGCGCAACTAAGCCCAAAAAGGCAATCGGACCTAGGTACGGCTGTAGTGGAAAGGGCCACTGCTAGACTAAAACCCACTGTAGCTGTATTTGCGTCACGCCCAAGGGTGGAGGCTTTGCTTACCCCTAAACCAAGGGTGTCGAGATCGCGACAGAAAAATAAAATGGCAAGGGTAGTAATACCACTCAACCATGGCAACTAGCCACATTTCAAATAAGACCAGCTACGCCCCACTGGGCTTCCTGCGAGCCCTATAACATCGCCGTATTGATCTCGACCGGATTGGTAAGCATCAGATAATGACTAAACCGCTGCCACAATGCGGAAAGTGCGATTCAATGATTGCCATTTTGATAGGGCGGAGTTAAAACCACACGATCCATAAAATGACAAAAGAGAGTACGCCGCCCAAAAAGGCAAAAATTGGTATCCAGTAAAATGCTAAGTTTGGCAGGAACATTAATACCGAAACAGCAACTAACCCACAGCCGCATTGTTAATCCTTAAAATGTCGGGAGAGGCAGGTGGATTGCGCACCGCACACACTAAACACAGTGAGAGTATAACTCACCCTAATAAAATCGCTAACACTGCACGGTAGGCGATATTCCATCACGGTAAAAATAGTTTTTATCAGGCTGAAAAGGCTGCCAAATTTCAAAGAGAAAGCGTATAAAGTGCCAAGACGAATACCATCCAAAGAGAATAGTACGCATCAGACTCAGCGTGATGACATAAAAGGCGATAGTAGCGGAAAAGATACATGAGAGGTCTCATTAGTGTCTTCCTCTTGCAACGACAAAGACTGAGGCACTGATTAAGAAAGCACCGCACCGGCAGGCACTTCGTGAGAAGTTGACCGCGCGGGCAATGGTATCTGCAGCGAGCATTAAAATTGCACCGGTAACATCGCATAGGGAGTGATTTTCAAAAGTCATAGCCAATCCAATAGCGAGCAAGATGGGGCGCAGAAGCCAACGAGGCAACTGGGCCAGCAACACTACGCTTGAACCTACAATCAATAACGCCATGATGTTAGCGTACCAACGTAAACGGAAGAGATTGATGCCTTAACGAACACGCGGATTCATCGCTTAAATTGAGTAAAGTCTGACAGCAGGCAGAAAAAGTGCGGTCAAAATAAGAGAACGGAAATAACGTCAATAATTCATCTCCAACGGGCATGTGCAGTGCCGCCAGCCAGCCAACTCATAATACTCAAAGGTCATGATCTTCCGCGATAATCAGCACCAATTTCGTGAGGGCGGCACAGTAGTGATACGGCAATCCCCGCTAAAATCACCGCTGTCCACCGATCTCACTGTATCTTTCCAGCGTTGCCGATCAGCATCACCACAAACGTAACCCAGACCGCCGCCGATACGCTACTAAAAGGCAAACTGCTAGAGACGAGAAAGAATCTAGGCTAAACGCACTGGCGGTTACCATACGCAAAGACAGCGCCCGAGTTCACGCTGAGTAATGTAGGAGGCAAGTGGATTGCGCGTACGTTTGAATAATGCCCCTGCCACCGCAAGATGGCAAACCAAATCATGCCAACCAATGCGCGCGGTAGGCGTAAATCGGTTACCGTAATTTTGGCAATTATCGCCATCGGAGGAACGCTTGTAACGCTGCAGCGGTCGAATTTCGATGGATAATGCAAAAACAGGCTTCCCCATAATAGGAAAGCTGTAATGATAAGAAGTCCCCAACGGAAAGCAGACTTTCATCATTATTTTTGCTTCACGAAATCTTCAATTTGTTTTGCCATAATTTTTTGCTTGCTTCTAAACCGCGACCACGCGCCCATACGTCGGAGTCAACACTGTAAACATGGTTCGCTTTTACCGCAGGAATGGCTTTTGCAAAAGCGGCTCAGCTTCCCATTTGCGCGCAATGCTTCATCACGATAATGGGCAATGAACAAGTATTCCGGTTTTCCATCACAATTGTTCAAGGTTGATTTCACGAAAGCTCGATCGCTATTGAGTTTGGTTGGGGCAAAACCTAATGTCGTTAAGAAACTACCCATAGCCATTGTCATTTTGATATTAAATTTATCTTCTCGGAAGTACCAATGAGGCTGCCTGTACACCCAAATACGATGTAGGCAATGTAATCATTGTGTTCATTGATCTCGCTTTCATTTCAGCGCTTTTACCGACTAAATCACCAATTTTCGAGTTTCAAGATTTTCTTGTAGTTTCACGACGGAATCAAACATCACCGTTGGCTGCAATGCAATTCTTCAAATACTGCAGTATGGCGAGATGGATCAGCGACATTCAGTCAGGGTTTGAGGAAGAATCGCCCTCAAGACTCGTTGAAGAACGCGTGCCAACGGATTGCCATGCAGGCAATTTTGCCAGCACTTGCGGCAAAATACGATCGACTTTTGTTGTCGTCACACACCTACTGGGCTTACACCGACACCTTGGGCTAAAGCATCCACAAAAAGAATATTCCAATGCCACAACACGGCTTGGGGTTTTACTCAAAGGGTGAAATTCACCTGGCATCTTTTCAACCGTCACGCAATAGCGAATGCGGATACCATTAATAATGCGGAAGCTAAAGTGGTTTTGAATAATTTTTCATGTTATGTCCTCAATAATAAAAAGCAGTTTTGGATTATACACTCAAACAATGTTATTGAGAAGTTTATATTTTAGCTATTTGGTCGGATTTCTTATTTTGCCCGCATTCTAGCAAGTAAACCGACGGCAATAATAATGACTAATGAACTGATCAAAATTTAGGCTTCGGTATGTTATCTCAGATATCCAGTCACTAGATACTGGAGAAAAATGACACGCTCGGTAAAAAGCAAAGGCGTAATGACATTGGCAGGCGTATTTAAAGGCGCGAGTGAGTAATATTGGAAAATAAGACCGAATCCACCCACTAAAAGCAGTAATGCAAATTCATGTAATGTTGGCATTTTTCCACTGTGCAATGAAAAGAGCGGCAACAAAATCGAGCCTAATAAGTGAAAGTAAAACACGATATTTTTAGGTGAATTCAGTTTATTGAGCTCTTGTAAGCTGATAAAATGCCATGGCCGCCAATAGCGGGCTGCACCTATGCATAGCCCACATGGATAGGGTTGATATTCATTGAGCCCGTTGGTCAGCATAATGATGGATGACACCGATAAACCCCATAAAACTGCAAGCTAATACTTTTAATGGCGTTCTGACTTAAAGAAAACAGCAATAAAGGCACAAAAGTGCGGACGTGTTCATCAATAAAATCGCAATAGAAATCGGCAAATATTTAATGGCGTAGAAGGTTAGCAACATACTGGCAATGCCGGCTAGATTACGCAAAACAGAAAACTTCCATTGCGACATATCGACTTTGAAAATCTCCATCTTTTAATTAAAAAGGGCAAGAGAAAAACAAACCAATAAAGAAGCGGAAAATCATTTCACTGACGGTAGTTCATCAGAGGCGTATTTTGACAACACACCCATTAAGGCAATGCTGGATGTAAGCTAAAGCACCACACAAACAACAGCTTTTTGATAATTATTATGGAGATGTATGTTTGGCATAAAGGTTCCTGCACTAAAAGATGGTAGTTGCCTTATTTTGTAAGAAAATGGGCTTGTCTTCGTCTAATGAAATGCAAGCTGAAGATTTTTCTATAATAAGGAAAGAAAATGAAATATACAAAAACATTTTCTATATTGACCGCACTTTTGGCGGTTTGCAAAATGAGTTTAACGTAGCTGATCACGTCAGACTCATCAAAGGAGCAAAAATGACAATGGAAAAGTAAACAAGAACAACAAATTATTTATCTTGCTGGTGGTTGTGTGTGGGGACTAGAAGCTTTATATGGACACTTTGCTCAGGGCGTGACTGATGCGTTTCTGCTACTATGCCAATGGAAAAAGGTGATCACCACTAACTACCAATTATTGCATGCGACAGATCATGCGAAACGGTGAAAGTACGCACGATCCAAATAAAATTTCGTTAGATAAATTACGTACATATATTTCCGCGTTATCGATCCAACTGTATTAATAAAGCAAGGCAAATGATCGATGGCAGACGGTATCGCACCGGCATTTATTATCAAAATGAGCAAAGAAAGATAAAGCGGTTATTGAAGCGGCATTAAAAACTTACAAAAGTAAATATCAAGTGCCGATTCAAATTGAAGTAGAACCGCTGAAAAATTATGTGGAGGGCGGAAGAAGTATCATCAGGATTATCTCAAGAAAACCCGAATGGTTATTGCTCATATTGACATCAAAAAGCCGATGAGCCATTAATTGATGATAAAAATACCCAAAACCAAGTGATGCAGAATTAAAGCAAAAATTGACCGCACTTCAATATGATGTGACGCAAGGCAAACATACTGAACGTTCTCTTTAGTAATGAATATTGGGATAATTTAGCGCTCTCGGTATTTATGTGGATATCACCACAGGAGAACCGTTATTTTCTTCCAAAAGATAAATTTGAATCGGGCTGTGGTTGGCCAAGTTTTACTAAACCGATTGCCGCAGAAGTCGCTGAATATCAAAAGATAGATAGCTTTCATACGACTCGCATTGAGGTGTTAAGTCGCAGTGGCCATGCTCATTTAGGTCATGTGTTTGACGATGGTCCGCGCGATAAAGGCGCTTTACGTTATTGCATCAATAGCGCATCAATTAAGTTTATTCCATTGATGAAATGGAAAAACAAGGTTATAGCGTGATTTGATTCCTTTTGTGAAATAAGGGCAAATGAGAAAAATATTGATCGCACTTTTTATTGTGAGTCCATTAAGCTTTGCGCAAGAGAAGGTGTCTTTGACGGATATTCCTTGAAAACGCTGGATAAACCAAACTGTCACCTTATCACAATATCAAGGCAAGCCTCTGTATATCAAAATGTGGGCATCCGGTGTCCAATTTGCTTACGGGTTTAAGCGGGAAATTGACGATCTTAGTGCGAGAAAAATCTTGATTTTAATGTGATTACGATTGCCTCACCGGGACAAAAGAACGAACAAAATAGCCCCAAATTTATCAATTGGTATAAAGGTCTGGATTACAGATTACGGTATTATTGGATGAAAATGAGGAAATTATTAAACGTGCTAATGTGTTAGGGCTATCCATTTAATTTGCTGTTGGATAAGATTTAAATCTTTATCAAAAGCACAGCCGTGCCATTTGAATTCAGATCAAATTAAATAATTTCAGAAGGAATAAAAGAGCGGTCATTTTGACTGCTCTTTTTATATTGGCTTGATTATACAAATGCCTGTAATTCAGGGTTGATTGGGGTTTCAGCGATGTTATCTACATGTTACATAATGTGGCGAGGCTGACACCTAAAATCACATCAATAGCATTTTCTTGGGCCTAACCTGCATCACAGAACGCTTTAAGTTGCGCTTCAGTTAATTTTGCTTTTTGCAAAAATAACGGCAAGGGTGAAACGTGCTAAAGTATCCAGTTTTATCACTCTTTCAATACGAGCTGTCGCACGAATTTGGTTTTACAAAGCTCTTTCATGAGTTTTTAACACTTTTTAAAGCGATCTTCGTGTGACCAGTACACAGAAACCACAGTGGTATGACTACCGCAGCGGTAATTTGCACCACTTCGGCGTTCTGTTGCGGTTAGGCTATTACGATCATTAATACCGCCCACTGTGCGATAAGTTTCAGTGCAGTAGGGGCATTCGCGAGAACACCCAATTAAATTTGGAATAAAACCATTGGCATTTTGTACGGCTTTTAAGGCTCTTATTGTGCCCTGCAGATTCAATGGTGAATTTTAAATTGAGGACATAAACTACTCCTGAGGGATAAATCATAAATTTCCGCTTGATAATACCTTTCTCACTTAAATAAGAAAAAGAAGAAAAGCTTATTTCATATAGCCAAAAGTTATGATTATGCTTGGGTAAACCAATCTTCTGTTTTTGCATTTACGTCAAATACTTGTCCTAATAATGGTGTAAGTGTATTCACGCCCAGTGTCTCTGCCATTGGTACGCTTTTAAGTACAGGCTCATTCCACGTAGCAAGGCAGGGGATAAGCGCCCCAGTGAATGGGCATAAATCTTGTTGGCTGTAGTTTTGCCGCAAGTTGTGCGGTTTGCTCAGGGAAAAGATGCGTATTAGACTATCTTTTCGTCATCATATTGTCCGTTCTCGATAAACGCAATATCAATTTTGCCAACACGGCTGGCAATTTCATCAAAATGTTTGCTTACAGTGGAATCACCATGGAAGTAAAAACGTTTTCATTTTGACCGCACTTATGCCTCCTATTAAAAACCACAGACCATAATGCTTTGTTATGATCAAAACAAGCCACGGCTAGAATCATGTCTTGCAGGTAATGCAGTACTTATTTTACGCCATTGCGTTCAGTGCTTTGCCACCAGTCTAACTCCGTAATTCTAGCTGCATCTATTCCCCATTTTTGTAAAAATTACGCATTCCTAGAAACCACCAAAATGACTTTGTGTTTTTCATTAATTTCGATGCTTTCTGTTCTATGATCGTAATGACTATGTGAAAGCAGCGACATCTATAGGTGGTAATTCTTCAATTTCTGCCACAGGTGGTTGAAAAAGCGGTGCATCATTATTGGTACAGGGGACGCGCTATTTCCAAAAAGCGGATCGGTAATGATGGTTTGATTGCGATACGCATAAGTAGCGTCGAATGTCCAAAACCACATAAATCGACTCTGTTCAGTTGGTGCTAATAACTCGGTCCAATTTGGTTTTGACCGTTGGCAATGAGTTTTTCGGGTGAAAATCTTTTCTGCAGAAATGTCATTTCCAAAGTGGCACTTGCAACATTTATTGGTCGCGTTGAGGTTCTGCATTATAGGATTTGTGTATCAGATCATAATGATCACTCTTCGGATATACCGGATAAGTTGGCAGATAAAAGCAATGGTGACAAATGCGGCAATTCCCGCAAGAGTAAGTGAGTTTCTTTGTATGTTTCATCTTTAAAGGGTATTTTCCAAATATAAATTTGGCGGCATTATACCTTAAATGTGTTTTTACTACAGTGAGTAATCTCTCCAACTCTTTTTGCCTTTTTCAGGAAAGGACTTTTGTTGTCGCGCAACATTTGGGTGGCGCGATGCTTCAATAAAGCGAGGTAATCGCTGTTTTGGGTTTTCTTGGAATTGCTTTTCGGCTAACTGCATTTCGATGAAGTCTTTATTGGTTTGAGCAATCAGCATTTTTGTCCGATTAATACAATTAATGCGGCAATTAAAACGATGATGGCGCCATAGCCATTAGTGGGGTAATAAAGAATGCCCCGCCAGAACAAAAAGTGCGGTCACTAAATTGGATGAATTTTTGATATAGCCTTCAGCGGGTGGTGGCTTGATGAGATCTTTCAGGTTCATAGGATGTATATGTCATGCTAAAATTTGCCTTCCTCAGCGAAAGAGGGAAGGCAATATCAATATATTACGCTAACACACCAAAATGATAGCCCTAAAATACCCACGCCGAATAAGGCGAAGATGATGTACATGGCGTTGACTTTTTACGTAATAAATACATACATAAGAAAAGTTAAACCTAACGCTGCAAGGCCAGGAGGAGATCGTTTAACACGCTTTGTACGGTGGTAACCACTTCTTTCGCCCATTTGATTTTTATAGCGGGAAAGTTCCTAATGGAATATTAATGCTCGTCCATTTCGATACCAGTGAGCCCACTGACAAAGAGACCGAGGATAGACGCCCTCCCTGCGTCACATTTTTGTAAGCGACCGCCGCCCATATCGTTAACGATGGTGGTGCCTTTTTCATAGCCATATTTAAAGCCATACCAACAGGTTAAGCCGCGGCAAAGGTTGATACCGATGAAGAAAAGTAATGGCCCTAAAAGGCTACCGGTAATGGCTAAACCTGCACCAAGTGCGGCCAGTACAGGACGTAATGTTCCCCAGAAAAGTAGGTCACCCACACCCGGCTAATGGGCCCATTAAACCGACTTTCACCCCGCTGATTGCTGAGTCATCAATATCGTTACCGTTCGCACGTTCTTGTTCCATCGCAGCGGTTACACCGATGATAGATGATGCGACCCAAGGTTGGGTGTTGAAGAATTCTAAGTGGCGTTTTAATGCCGCTGCTTGATCTTCTTTTTGCTGTAAAGACGTTTTAATGGCTGGGATCATCGATACACAGAAACCCATTGCTTGCATACGTTCAAAGTTGAAGGAACCTAGCAAGAAAGTTGAACGCCAGTAAGTGCTACGAATATCGCCTTTTGTTAATGATTTTTAGTTTGTTCAGTCATAGTTTCTTCCTTATGGTCCTTCAGGTTCATCGTCAGCTAATTCACGTTTGCAACCGCTTGTGGTGCAGTGAGATTGATGGAAACGTGGGTTTAATTGAATGTAAATCATCGCGCTAAGCATGTGCCTAAAATACCGAGAGACCTACAAGGTTGTAATTGGTGAAAGAGGCGATCACGAAGCCTGGGAAGAAGAATGGCCATTAATGCGCCTGCTCGCATCATATTGATGACCATCGCATAAACCCGACGACCACGATAAAACCACCAGCGATTTGTAAACCGCGAGTAACCACTTCTGGAATCGCATTCAATGCTTCGGTCACCGTATCCGTACCTGCCACTAATGCAACGAAGAAGGTTGGAATTGCCACGCGTAACGCTTGTAATGCAAGACCGCTAAAGTGACAGAATCAAATGCCACGGAAGTTCGCTTTTGCTGCAAAATCATCGGCTTTGTGTTGAAGGAAGATGGTTAAAGTAGCACTGGAAGATAGTTAATACTTGACCCTGCTGCCGCTACTGGAATTGCAATCGCTAATGCGCTCCCTTTATCTTGGCCGCCTTTGATGACGAGGATAGTCGCAATCACACTGGCTAATGCTGCATCTGGTACCATTGCTGCACCCACGTTCATCCAGCCTAATGCCACTAATTCAAGGGTACGACCGACAATAATACCAGTTTCTAAATCACCCTAATACTAAGCCGATTAGGGTACAAGCAACTAAAGGACGATGAGTTTGACGTTCGTCCAATACACTCCCATACCGCAAATGGCGGCAATGTAAGCGTGACTAAAATAATTTCCATTGTTGTCATAATGGATTGTCCTCGTAATTAAAATTGAATCGCATCAAAGCTCTTTATTGTGTGAGCATTGATTTCAGGCTACTCGCCACTTGTTGCAAGCTTAATTCCACGCCTTTATCTAAAAAGCTGTTTAAATGCCGCCACATCAGTTGGGTTGACAGCAACTGCTTGGAAAAGCATGTTTGTCGCCTTCACGGAACGTCATACCGCCCACGTTAACCTTATCAAATTTTCACACCGCCTTCAATTAAGCGCACGATATCTGTTGGGTTGGTTTATCAACCAAAGAATGTTTTACCTGCATATTTCGGGTTGTGATACACCTTAATGGCTTTTTCCACAGGAATCACATAAGCTTTCAAATGTTCAGGGGCGATTTGGAGTAATAAGTCACGACGAAGCGCATCATTCGCCACATCATCATTTATCGCAAAAATCGCTTCACATTTTCACTGCTTTCGCCCAAGAGGTCGCCACTTGGCCCGTGGATTAAACGGCTATCAATACGCAATAAGGAAATATTCATATTGCCGGAAAGTGCAGTTGGATTTGGAGAGGTTTTGGTGCTTCAGCTGGTTTAGCGGCTGGCGTTGGAGTAAACGCTTTCTTTGGGTTGACGGAAGGATTTCACAGCAGCGACCCCGAGCTTCTTTGCGGTTTCTACCAGATGTCATCTAGCTAGCGCCATCTTTGGCATCAAGCACTTCTAGCAACATCGGTAGATTAATGCCGGTGACGATATCGGTATTATCCCTTTCACTGGCCACTCGGCTTGCCGCGTTATAGGGGCTACCACCAAATAAATCGACCAAAAAGAGTACCGGTTCATTTTCAGGCAGCGTGGCAATAATCGCATTATATTTCTCGATTAAATGCTCACCGCCTTCACCCGCAAGAAAGTCACGACATGGCAGTTTTCATCTTCGCCAGCCACCATAGCGGCGGAATTGACGATTTCTTCAGAAAACTTACCGTGCGTTGCAACGATAATGTGGGTCATGGATATTTCCTCCCATTGAGTTGATAAAATCAGTCTATTTTGCTTTCAATACGCATTACGCAAACGATTGCTCCGAATGGAGTTTTAGTGTATGGTTTGAAGATTAGCGTCAAATAAAGAATAGTCAAATAGTGATCGAGATCAAATAAACAGGTAAGATGACTTACAACTTTTGAGGTATTTGTGAATTAAGCACAAAGTGCGGTTGATTTTTGGGACGATTTTTGCCGAATAGAAAGCATTTCACGGCAAATTAGAAAAGGTTAAAATAAACCAAATTTTTTATGTTGGGAGTTTCGATGTTTTTGTTTTGATCCATCGTCGCTTTAGCGAGCAGGTGTCGCTCGCGACGCAATCAGCGATTAATACGCAATTAGCTGAAAGCCATGAGTGGCGAAGCGGTGATTGCCACCTTTATTTCTTTTTGCGGTAGGTACGATTTTTCTCTTTTTATCGCATTGGCTAAAAGCTGATTTATAGGGGCAATCATCCACGATTCCATCACAACCTTGGTGAAATTAATTGGTGGGGTACTCGGTGCAGTTGTCGTGTTCACAACCGTTTTGCTTTGCACCTAAATTAGGCATTACCGCGATGTTATTTTTATCATCGTTGGACAATTAATTACCGCAACAACTATCGATCATTTTGGTCTTATCGGTATGCCAGATCCGAGAAGTGAACATCCAAAAATTTATCGGCTTAATTATTGTCGCCTTTGGATTAGTATTTTTATTTCTTTGGGGATAAGTTGGTTTGAGCTATTTGGGGCGAGATAGGATAGAATACGCCTCTATTTATTGATTAATCGCGTAATTGGGAAACTATGCGAAAGCGTTGCCTGTGGGCGTTGATTATTTTTGTTGCTGTTGATCGTAATAAGTATTGGCTTAGTACGTGTTTTTGCGACCCCCGAAACGTGTGGCGCAACTTACCAATCATTTTTAGCGCCCAATTATCACATTGAATTAGCCGATGATTGGGCAATGGGAAACCACAGGTTTAACGCTGCCAGAGCTAAAAAGTGAAAACAGACCAATGCACGCTTGTAAACCTGAATAATACTCAGGTGACTTGGTGGAATACGCATAGTCTTGATGTTGAAAAGGCTAGCTTGATTATGATTGTTTAACCCATTTACCCAGTGATAATGCCGAAAAACACCGCCAAATCTGACCGCACTTTGGGCGGCATTGCTATTCCACGTAAAGGTTAAACACTTTCAATTAACGAATGCCGAAGCGCTTGACTGAGTGGCTTTAAAACCTTTCTTATCAGCTGATTGGGCGTTAGACGCAAACTATAACGGCAACCAATTGCACTTGAGGCTCAAGCCATAATGACGGGCTTGAGCTGCATCATCAATCCACTGTCACGCCACAAGATGGCATTTTCCAATGGGCGGGCAGTACGGACATCAAACAAGCAGACGATAAAGCCTCACGATCTTCATTTCTCTGCGAATTCTTGATCCTGATCTTTTCTCAACTTCCTCAACAGGGCAATGTCTTGCTAACTGGAATAACCCAGAGCTAGCCGTCACAAAAAGGCGAGGCAAAAAGTGTCGTGGCAAGGGGGCAGATGGTCAGTTAAATGCCCAAGATTTAACAACTGATTCACCATTGTTAGATGTGCCTTTTTGTGTTCACCAAAGACGGTTTGGATATTTCATGGGGAAATTTTATTGGACCTTCGATAGCTATCAGCCGATTAAAGGCTTCCTTGGGTTATCTATTCACCGTGCGGCAGAAGGCTTGTGCCATTAAGCATTGATATGAACGTGATCTTGCAGAGCACTTTGGCGAAATGGGCAAAGGGGAGATCGTGATTTCAGGCAAAAATGGCGAAATCGGTGGGGGTGATGACAATAACGAATTGGATTTTTGAGCTGAAAACACGCGATTTACGTTATAACGCTGCTGTGGCATGCAAACCAATTTTAACCTATCATCTCGGCGGGCTCTTTCACACATCCTGTCGTGTATTTTTATCCGGGTTCCGTCTTTAAAATGGATACCGTTCAGCCCTGATACCAAATTGCACGTTCGTTTACCGTTGGGTAACATTATTATTGGTCGTTATGGCTTGGAAGGTCGCTTGCTAGCAACGTTAAAAGGTATGACACCACAGTTTGAAAATCTCGATTTAAAATTAGACGGAAATGCTCATGAGTTTAGTGCGGGTATTAAAACCGTGTTTGACTTGCGGGATGAAGAGGCAAAGTTGCAGTCGGTGGAAAAACAAGCGACAAACCGTTGGGATTGGACAATCAATGGCAGTGCAAACTGGAAATCCTTAAATACGCCAGTCAAAATGGAAGGAAAAAGGTTTTTGGGAAGCGGACCATATTGAATTAAATCAACTTTCTGCACGTTCTAATGAAGTGAAAAATGAAAGAGGTGAAAATGGCACCGCTTTCATTGGAGCTTAAAAGATCGACTCGACTGGGATTATGAAGAAGAGCATATTCGAGGTTTGTTTGCAAGCGAAAACAGATTGGATTGAACTGGCTTATGGCGGCCGTTTTGTTTCGCCTGTTTTCGGTTTAGGTATTGATGGTAAGAGTATCAGTAACTTCAATTTTTGCAGGGTGATTTAAAGGCGGGTTCGCTTGGACCTTTAGGATGTTTTGGGTGTATATCAGAATACTGCACTTTCAGGCAAAATCAGCTGGAAAGAACAATCTGCAAAAAGTATTCCAATCACTTTTCCCTCAACAATGGAATTGGTTAATTCATGAGGGCAGCATTAAAAGGACAAAGTGAATTCGCAATTAATAGCAATGGCGTAAAAATGAGCGAGGGAATTGAACCTATGGCAAGATCACCATGCCAGATGGTGAAGTGTATAGCTGAATATTCGCTTCCCGATGAATTATGAAAACGAGGGCATTACAAGTGGCTTCAGGTAAGCCAATTCATATTTCGACTAAAAATATTCGCTATGGCGCGCTTTCCGTCGCAAATGGGGAATTGGATTTGTTTGGGCGTTATCCGAACACCATGAAAAATCCGCTTACCTTGAGAAATGTGAAACTTTCCTTATTTGATGGCGTATTGACGGTACCTCAGCTCACTTTTTCCACAAAGTAAAAATGGCGACACTTTCTTTTCACCAATATTGATTTTAGCCCAAGTGTTAGCCTTGGCACAATATAATCAAGTCACCTTAACCGGCCGCGCAGATGCGATCCTACCATTTTGGCTTGGACATAAGGAATAGTTTTGATTTGTAATGGTACATTGGAACAAGTGGGAAATGTGTCCATCAAATTAACGGATGAAATGGTGAAAAGAGGCTGAAAAAGGCAGTTGGACAGAGAATATTTTGGTGGATTTATTAAAAGAAATGGGAACTGCAAAATTCCCATGCGGCAGTGACGCTCGATCCTAAAAGGGCAAATGACGTTGCGTGCGAGCATTAGTGGATTTAATCCAAATCCAAGCGAACCAATAATCCGATAACGTTAAATATACGCACCAAGAAAATATGTTTGAATTGTGGAATATGATTGACTACGGCTCGCAATTTGAACAAAATCTGCAATATAAACTTTATAAGCAATTAGACAGAGAAATGATAAAAACACTTTAAATTTCAACTGCACTTTTTTATTTTTTTGCGGCTATGTTTATGCTCACGGCTTTGTACACCGACCATCCAATTGGATACACGCAAAGGAAGGCATCACTATTAATATGAATGTGGTGGTTGACCACAATATTAAAGTGGAAATGGATGAAAAATCTCAGAAAGCTGATGGGTGAGGTAGAGCCTGCGAAGAAAATAATTGAATATGTTTGAACTTTGATTTTATTTCTAGCTATATTGTTTTCCATATGTGTAGGTGTGTCATATCTAGCTATTGTTATGGGGAAGTTGGTTTAATATTGTTCATTTTGTTTTATCAATTTATAGCTACTGTTATAGCTAATTAAAATATAAGTAATTAAGGTATTAAATGGCAGAATTGCGTTTTTCTCGATCTTTTGCAGGTGCAGGGTGGACTTTCCGAAGGATTTATTCAGGCTGGTTTTCAAGCCCAGTTGCTCATATAGAATCAGATAAAGCCGCTTGTTTTACTCTTCAAACACGTATGGCTTATCATTGGTTTAAAGTCTACTAATAACCAGCACATATATGTGGATTACTTAAAAGGAAAACTTAGCCGCACTGAGTTTTATAAAAATTCCTGAATGTATTACAAAAGACAATAATTAATAAAGAAATTTCAGAAAACTCTTTAAAAATATATTTAGTGTAATAGATGAATTACTTGAGAATGTTTCACTTGATCTAATTATCGGTGGGCCTCCATGCCAGCTTATTCTTTAGTAGGAAGAGCATGTGATTCAAAACAAAATGCTTGGGGATGAACGTAATTACCTTTTATAAGTTTTATGGTGAATTTTTAAAAGCGTTATCAACCCAAATATTTTGTTTTTGAAAATGTAGTAGGGCTTCTGTCTGCAAAAAGATATTCATGGTAGATACTATTTTTCATGAAATGCGGAAGTTATTTAAAGGAATTAGGATACGAGACAGAATATCGAGTTCTCAATGCACACGACTATGGTGTTCTTCAAGCTCGTAAGAGAATTATTCTTGTAGGTAAAAGAGGGAGTGATACGGGCTTTTATCCTCAATTAAAGATTGAAATTCCTCATGCATGTGTTAATGAAATATTTTGCTGATCTTCCTATCATTCATGCAGGTGGAGGCTCTGTTCGCACGTGTAAGACTCGTAAATATTCTGGTCAATGGTTGTATGATTCAGGAATCAAAATGATGATATCCTATTACATGGCATATAGCGCGTCCACTAAATTATCAAGATTCCATAATATATCGAATAGCGTCTGAATTATGGAATAAGGAAGGTAAGAGACTGGAATATAATGACTTGCCAGAAAAATCTTAAAACTCATAAGAATAGAACCTCATTTACAGATCGATTTAAAGTAGTTGCAGGTGACTTATCTGCATCTCATACAGTATTAGCTCATCTTGCGAAAGATGGACATTACTATATCCATCCCTGATTCAAAACAAAATAGATCTATCACCCCTAGAGAAGCTGCTCGGCTTCAGACTTTTTCCTGATGATTATTATTTTTGAGGGAGTGAACAGAAAAACCAAGTAGAACGGCTGCATTTAGACAGATTGGTAATGCTGTTCCAGTTATGCTTGCAAGAAAAATTGCTGAAAATCTCAAGGAGAATTGGCATGAATAAAAATTCTTATAAAATCAGACCTGCTGGCCGCCATTTATTAACAATAGGTAGAGATCTTATACAGGACAATTATGCAGCCATTGTTGAGCTTGTAAAAAAATGCTTATGATGCTGATTCAGAATGTGTAGAAATACATTTTCAAAAGCAACTGAAAAACTATCAAAAGAATGAAAGTGATATACCTGAGAAAGGAATTGTGATTACAGTCCGAGACTATGGTCATGGGATGTCTCAAGATACTGTAATTAACTAAGTGGATGGTTCCATCCACTACAGATAAGCTTGAGCGTAGGATGAGTCCACTTGGCAGAATTATGCAAGGTCGTAAAGGAATAGGTCGTTATGCTGCATCTATGCTTGGTTCTACTTTGTTGCTTGAGACAATTTCACTAAATGCTGAAAAACAACTGTTTTGGTTGACTGGCGTGATTTTTGAAAAATCTGAATACTTGGATGATGTTGAAATTTTTAGTTGAAAGTCATTCAACTAAAGAACCTCAGGGAACTACTTTTGACAATCGAAGGTGGAGCAGATTATTACAAAAGAATGGAATAAAAAAACAGTTTACTAATTTAAATTTTGAATTAAAAACTGATATCTCCAGTACAAAATTCAATTGATAAAGCAGCGCAGGATTTTTCAGATTCATCTGAAAATCAGTGGTTTCACAGATATTGAAGATTCAGAAGAGACAATTGCCCCATACCCTATCTTTGATTTATTTGATTATAAAATTTCAGGGAAAAATTCATTCGGATGGCAAAAGGTACTCTGACTTATGCTTTGCAGAAAGCAAAAATACAGTAGAAGAGATAATTTCTTTTGATTTTAAAAACCCTACTGATTGCGGTGATTTAATCTTTCGATATCAGAGTGTATGACAGGGAAAAAGAATCAATAGAACAATTAATCCACCGCGGTCTTAAAAGATAATAATGGCAACTATGTAGGAAAAATTGCTGGCACGGCAGATTCTTAATGAGTCTAATAGGAGTTGGTGTTTATCGTAACGGATTTCGGATTCGTCCCCTTGGAGATCCTGAGTTTGACTGGTTGAAACTCAACGAAAAGAGAGTTCAAAAATCCTTCTCTCAAAATTGGCAGTAATCAAGTAATTGGTTATGTGTTGATTGGATCTGAGGAGGAGTCTGATTTAATAGAGAAGAGTGCAAGGGATGGATTACGTGAAAAATAATGCGTATAAACAATTGCAGAATATTACTGATGAAGTGATTAAAGAACTAGAAATACGGAGATTCAGTTTTAGACGTAAGACAAACTTAAGTAAACCAGCACTAAAGTAGAAAAAAGAGCTGAATCGGATTTTTATCTTTTGAGAATTTGAAAAGCAGACCGTCCGTAAAAAGTTAATTGGTGGGGGATGAATGAAAAATCTGCAGAAGAAGTTATTGAATTAATCAGTAGAGAAGAAGAGGAAAAAGTCAAACAGTAGAAGAAATACGCTAAGCTATTGCGACTTACCAAGGACAGGCAACTTTGGGAAAAATTATGAATGTGGTTTTTACATGAAGGCCGAAGACCATTGAATTATTTTCGTAATGAAGTGCCTAGGATTGATAGATTTATCAATAAATTTAAGGAAACAAATAATTTTAAAAATATAGAAGAGATCGAGTCAATTGCGAATAATACTGTTTTAAATGCCAAAGCATTTTCTGATCTTTTTATACGACTTGACCCTCTTGCCATGGGAAAACGCCCAGCTAAACGACAATTATCTATAGAGAATGAAATTTCTAATTGTTTTGCAATATTTCGTCAACAAATGGAAGATAAAGGTATTAAATTCGAAATTTATGGAGATGCAATTATAGAAGCTTGGCAACAGGATATAGCTGCGATATTTACAAACCTTATAGAAAATAGCATCTTTTGGCTGTCAGAGAAAAATACTGACATTAAGGAAATTATGGTCAATATTATTACCAATGAAAATTCCTTAAGTTATATAGATTTTCGTGATACAGGTCCTGGGATAGAATCCAATCTTATTGAGGATAATCTTATATTTGAACCTCAATTTAGCACTAAACCGGGTGGTACAGGTATCGGTTTGGCAATTGCAGGTGAAGCTGCTGATAGAAACAGGTTGAAACTTACAGCTTTAGAATCTACTACCGGAGCTTATTTTAGACTTTCTACAAAAGGGGATGAAAATGAGTAATATGACGTTAATTCTTATCGAAGATAATGATGAAGAGACGCAATCTTGTAAGAACGCCGTAAATGATTTTTAATGATGATCACAAAAACAAGGGGTGGTGTATTCGGTTAGTAACTCATACCAATATAGAGGCCGCATCAAAAGAATTAGAGAGTTCCTACTTTGATGGTGCAATTATCGATATGAAAATTAGCTGATTCTGAGCGATGAGGGAATCAGGCTTTGGATGTAATAAGACAGCATTTAAAACGGATACCCGTAGCAATATATACTGGAACGCCAGATGTTGCAGATAACTCAGATGATATTCCTTTAATTGACGTATTTAAAAAGGAGATGCAACATATGAACAGCTTATATATAAATTTTGGGATATTTACAATACTGGATTAACCAAAATAATGGGAGGAAAAAGGTCAAATTGAAAAAGTCTAAGTCAAATTTTTATAAAACACCTTCTTCCTAAAATTTCACCGAAATCAAAAGTCTTCAGAAAAGAGTAATTGGGTTTCTATGCAGAAGAAGATCCAGATAACACGGAAAAAGCCTTACTGCGCTATACGCTTAATCATCTCATTCATGAATTATATAAAAACAGTGAAAATTGCTACCCTGATGAAATGTATATACATTTACCAAGCCTAGAGCAGGCTCAAGTAAAAGTAGATACAGGGTGCATTTTAGAAAATAAAGATAACAATAAATTTTATATTGTTTTGAGTCCTGCATGTGATTTGGCAGAGCGTGAAGGGGGAGAATGCAATACTGATAGAGCATTACTGGTTGAGATTCAAATGCTTGAAGATATTTTATCTGATGACTATTTTATTAGTAATTGCCATGGTGACAAAAAACTTAAAAAGGTACTTGAAAAGTAATCCTGAGTCTCCACAAGAGTATCTTTCAAAGCAACAAGATAATGACTTAATAAAATACCAAAAATACAAAAAAATTTATATTATTGTTGGCTTCCAAAGACTAGTTGTTTCAATAATGGAGCTGTCATTAATTTTAGAAGAGTCTCTACATATTCTCAAGAAGAGCTAGATGAGTCTTTTTAATGGCCCTGTTATTCAAGTGTCTAGCCCATTTCTAAAAAGACATAATATCTCGATTTTTCATCCTATTATGCACGACAAGGTCAACCTGATATAAATTTTATGATTTGAGTATATTCTTAATTATATATTTGTAGAGATCTCAGCAGATTTGAATATAGTGTAAAAAGAGGCCTTTAATACAGGGCCTCTATTGGAATATAGAGCAATATTAATTTTAGGTATTAAATAATCTAAAAATTTAGATAGGGTTGCGATACTAATCACAATTAATCGATTATTCTTTTAATGCTTCTGTTAATTTATCCTGAATTTATAGTCTGCTGAGTCCCTATCTCTTAAAAGCTTTATAATCAATAATCAGAAAAATTATGACAACTAATTAGTTGGTAAAGAAAAATTTTCTCTTCCAATGAGTCTTCAAATTTCAAAGCATTTTTACCCCACTAAAAACCGACGTCATACTGAGCGATCCCTGCAATCAAATTATCATTGAAAAACGTAATATCGTCTTGCAGTTCACGTAATGCCATGATGTAAAGCAACGGTAAGTAATGATCCGGCGTTGGTACAGAAAGCTCAGCTTTTTTCACCTAACTGCTCATAATGCACCAAAGTTTCATCATCTTGTGTCGCAATCGCCTGATTGACTGTTTCACGGAAAGCAAACGCCCAGTCATAACCCGCGCCGATTTGATCAATATGTTCCCAGCTTATCGCTCTTAGATTATGCACAATGTTGCCACTGCCAACAATCAGCACGCCTTGTTCTCGCAAAGCAGCTAATTTTTGCCAAATTGAAATGCCAGTCTGCCGATTTCAAACGGTTAAGGCTCAGTTGCACCACGGGAATATCGGCATCAGGATAGAAATTTCAATACCGCCCATGCCCCGTGATCAAAAACCACGCGTTGGATTTAGCTCAACATTTTCTGGCTGTAATAATGACTGCACTTGCTTTTGCTAACTCAGGCGAACCGGGCGCAGGATATTGCACTTGGCTGAGTTCATCAGGAAACCGTAGAAATCGTAAATCATTTCAGGGTGTTCACCTGATGTCACCTGCAAACGGCTGCTGTACCAATGCGCTGAAATCATCAAAATGGCTTTTTGGTTTTGGAAAGTTTTTGTGTAATTAGGCTGAAATTCTGATTGAACGGATTTTCTTTATCTAACACGTTCATCGGGCTACCATGCCCAACAAACAAATACAGGCATTTTTCATAATTTTCTCCTCGTTATTTGATGGGGCAGATTGTACGGTTAAAATCTTTGTGTGAAAAATACTACTTTATGAACAACATCTTTTACTAATCAGAAATAATGAATAATAAGGTTTAGAGAGATTGATGTGTTAACTAAAGGTAAATATTACAAAGCGCGTTAAATTTTACGAAAATTTTACTTAATTTTTACTTTATTTACAGTTTATTATCTTTATATTTAGGGCGTATGATGACTATTAGTTTTATATATCCCCTAAATTTATTTAGGTAAATATATTATTTCTATTTAATAGGAGATTGAATAATGAAAAAAATTATTCACAGCGGTACTTTCTGCGGCAGCCATTGCTGTACCTTTTTGCTTCTGCGAATACTGCGCCACAAACAGAACAAAGTACAGTACAACCGGAAAAAGCAAAAGGCGTTTGGATTGATGTACGTTCAGCTGAGGAATTTAACGCAGGTCATTTACAAGATGCGGTGAATATTCCACATGATAAAATCATTGAAGGTGTTAAAAAGCGATTGGCTCAGATAAAGATGCACTGATTAACCTTTATTGTCGTAGCGGTCGCCGTGCCGAAGCCGCACCCACTGAGCTGAAAAATGCAGGCTATACCAATGTTACTAACCATGGCGGTTATGAAGATTTGGTAAAAAGGTTTGAAATAGATAACATATTATTTAAAGTAAAAACTCCCTAGATAAGCATTTAGGGATTTTTTTCTTATAAAAGTGCAGTCAGATTTTCGTTTACTAAATACAATAATCTTCTTTTTAATAAGTGACGATAGGCGTAAAGATAAGATGCACTGACAAATGCTGCACCACCCGTGACATTGCCTAAAAAGACCGGAATCATATTTAAGAAGAATTGGCTCCAAGTCACATTAGCACCAGCAAAAATCCCTGCAGGAATAATAAACATATTGAGCGACAAAGTGTTGTAATCCGATAAGCACAAAAATCATCACAGGGAACCATATGGCTAGGATACGACCGGAGGTTTGTTTTAGTGCCAAAAATAGAACCAAATACCCATGCAGACCATCCAGTTACAGGCAATAGCTGAAACAAAGGCACGACCAAAATCCATTTGCACTTTTAGCCTCGGCAATCGCGATGGTTTTAGCGGCAGCAGCACCTTCTGATAAACCGACATAATGCCCTAAGAAATAGGCCATAAACAGCGCACCGAGCAGGTTGCCCAAACTCACGACAATCCAGTTACGAAATAATTTTTAAGGCTTACTCTTTTGGTTAAAACGGCCTAATGCCATCATCATCATATTTCCCGTGGCTAATTCACCACCACCGATTAGGATACAAATCAAACAAATAGGGAAACACGGCTGCACCAAGTAATGTTGATAGTCCACTCCACTCTGGAGGAATGCCGCTCACGACTTTTTAAATAGGCCATATAACCAAAACTCACATAGCCGCCACCTAAAAAAACTTAAAATAGAGAGTGTTTTATGTCCTTGCGACTTAGCATAACTTTTATCAATAACATCTTGTAAGATTTCGTGGGATAAAGATCGCGATGCTGCATAGTTGTACCTCTAGTGAAAATAAGATAGTAAAAATGTAGCAAAGCACATAGCAAAAACCGAAAGAATTGTTAAATATATGTACTGATTTTTTTAGTTATAACGAAATTGAATAATAATCTGAACCTAAAATTAGGTGTCTAGGTTCTTTTTGAGGGGCAAAAGTGCGGTCAAAATTTAATGAATTTTTGCAAGAAATTATAAAAATTTGACTGCTTGTATGTATAGAAAAAGCGTTGTTCTAGCGATATAGAACAACGCTTTTGTTTTTAAATTATATGTAACTTAAAAAGGGTTGTTTCTATATAAGGAAAAGAATGAAAAATAAAACTCTAATTATTTCAACTTGTTGCAATCAAATATTGATAACTTCCTTAAAAAAATACGTAAAAAAATAACCCCGATAACAGAGTAATTATATCATTATATCTTACAATATTAACGTAAAAATTTTTTTACACATTGCTTTCAAGAGCCAAACCATTTATGTTCTCTGTTTTACTTTTTGAAAATAAAAAAACAGAGGACTTCTATACTTTGGTGTAAATAATTCTCTTGAATAAATTTCTGTTCTATAGCTATGCTCTATTTTTGAGTTTCAAATGTAGTATGGAGTTATCAAAAATTGACAACCCATAAATAATATTCTTATTCTTTGTTTAATCTAACAAGAAAAATGCTTAAATTGTTCTTCGTCGTTATTCAACTTTCCGAAAAATAACTCATCAATTTGCTCAATTAACGGAACAGCTGTTTGTAATATTTTTCTCCTTTTGAGACCTTTGCAAATCCCTCAAAAATCCCCTAAATTCCCCACCAAGACATTTAGGGATTTTTCATGAGCACCTTCTTCCAACAAACCGTCCAAGCCATGATTGCCAAACACATCGACCGCTTCCCGCCATTGAAGTTGGATCAAGCGATTGATTGGCAGCCGATCGAACAGTACCTGAATCGTCAAAGAACCCGTTACCTTTAGAGACCACCGCGGCCGTCCAGCCTATCCCCCTGCTGTCCATGTTCAAAGCCGTCCTGCTCGGACAATGGCACAGCCTCTCGATCCCGAACTCGAACACAGCCTCATTACCCGCATCGACTTCAACCTGTTTTTGCCGTTTCGACGAACTGAGCATCCCCGATTACAGCACCTTATGCCGCTACCGCAACTGGCGGCGCAAGACGACGCCCCGTCCGAATTGCTGCAACTGGATTAACCGCCAACTGACTGAAAAAGACCCTAAAAGTAGAGAAGCATCCGCCGCCGTCATTGACGCCACCATTATTCAAAACCGCCGGCGGCAAACAGCGTCAGGCCATAGAAGTCGATGACGAAGGACAAGTCAGCGGTCAAACCACACCGAGTAAAGACAAAGATGCCCGTTGGACAAAGAAAAACGGTTTATACAGACTCGGTTACGAAACAACATACCCGCATCGATTCTGAAATCGCTTTCAGATGGCATTTCCGTATCAAGTGCGGTCGTTTTACAACCAGTTTTTAGTAGCCCGCGAACAAATCGTTCAGCCCTTCGGCGATGGTCGGGTGGGTGAAGATTTGGTTTTTGACATAGCGGGCAGGGACGCGGAAATCGATTGCCATTTTAAACAGGTTGATGATTTCGTGCGCTTCGGCGCAGAACAGGGTTACGCCGAGGATTTCGCCGCTGTGCGCGTCCACCACGGCTTTGAGCAGGCCGTCGGTTTGGTTGAGGATTTTGGCTTTCGGAATCGCGTCGGCTTTCAGTTTCAACACTTTCACCTCGCGCCCCGATTGCTGCGCGGCGGTTTCGGTTAAGCCGATATGGGCGAGCGGCGGCTCGGTAAAGGTGGCGGTCGGGAACGGGGTGCGGTCGGCGCGGTTGCGTTTGCCGTCGCCGAAAAGCTGTTCGCGCACGATGCGATAGTCGTCGAGCGAGATGTAGGTGAACATCGGGCTGCCCGCCACGTCGCCCATCGCCCAGATGTGGTTTTTGCCTTGCACGCGCAGATGGTCGTTAACGAGGATGAAGCCGCTCGGGTCGGTTTCGATGCCCGCGTTTGCCAAGCCCAATCCTTGCGTGTTCGGCACGCGGCCCTACGCCCACCAGCACCGCGTCGGCGGTAAAATTCGCCTTTGCGAGGTGATGACGCTGGTGTCCGCCGTATTGTCGCGGAACGCTTCAATTTTCACGCCTTGCAACACCTTGATGCCTTTTGCTGTTTAATACGCGCAGCATTTCTTCGGCGATGTCGCGATCTTCACGCGGCAGGAAGCGGTCGCCGCCATCGAGAATGGTGATTTCGCTGCCGAAAGCGTGGAACATAAAGGCAAAATTCCAAGCCGATGTAGCCGCCGCCGATGATGACGAGGCGGCGCGGGCGTTCGTTCAGCGCGAGTACACCGGTGCTGTCCAGTACGCGCGGCTGTCTTCGCCCGCTACGCCCGAGGCGGCGCGGGGTGGCACCGGTGTTGATGAAAATGCGTTCGGCGGTAAGGGTTTGCTCGCCGCCGTCTGGGTCAGTCAGTTTGACCGTGCGATCATCGAGAAACTCGGCGCGCGCGTTGAGCACGGTTACGCCGTCCAGATTGTTCAGTTTGGCGAAATTGGCGGCGCGCAATTTCGGAATCAGGGTGTTTTTTTCGCGTTCATCGCCGCCGCAAACACCGCCGCTTTGTCGGCGTTATGCCCGCGCTGCTCGCTCTCGACAATCAGTTTTTGCTGGGAATACAGCCGATGTTGATGCAAGTGCCGCCGTACATCTGCGCCGACTGTTCCACCAGCACGACCTGTTGCCCGTGTTTCGCCAAATCCGCCGCCAGCGTTTTGCCCGCTTTGCCAAAGCCGATAATAAGATTTTTGTGTGTGCATAATTTGTCTCCGTGAAATGATGGATTGCGCACCAATTATAGACCTTATCGATTTGTTTTTACATAAGACCTTTGTAAAATTCCCTCAAAATCCCCTAAATTCTACCAAGACATTTAGGGGATTTTTATGACTACCTTCTTCCAGCAAACCGCTCAAGCCGTGATTGCCAAACACATCAACTGCTTCCCTCTATTGAAGTTGGATCAGGTGATTGATTGGCAACCGATCGAACAGTACCCTGAACCGTCAAAGAACCCGTTATCTCCGAGACCACCGCGACTGTCCCGCTCATCCCCTGTTGTCCATGTTCAAAAGCCGTCCTGCTCGGACAATGGCACAGACCTCCGATCCCTGAACTCGAACACAGCCTCACACTGCAAATGCTTGATCCCGAAATCGCCATTGAGTTTGACAGCGACCCCAAACAGGCACGCACCAGCCGCCAATCCGAGCTCAAAGATGTTGCCACACGTAAAATCTGGATAGCTGGCGCACATATGCCCTTCCCCGGCATCGGACACATCCGTGCCAAAAGCAACGGCAGCTACACTTGGCTGCCGGTGGAATATACCCCGATCGAAATCGACGGCAAAGTGCAATAAATTAACAAAAACCGACCGCACTCTTCTTAGAGGAAGCCGTCAAATGACGACTTTTTTGTGTTACGGCGATTTTCCTTTATAATACGAAAAATTTTTATGAATTAACAAAGGCAGGAATTATGGCGGTAGAAGCAGCTGACGGCGATTTATTGCACGTGGTGGTGTTATTGGGGGCGGCGGTAGTTGCCGTGCCGTTATTTAAACGTTTAGGTCTAGGCTCGATTCTGGGTTATTTGGCTGCGGGGCTGGTTATCGGACCCTTCGGATTAAAAGCTCATTACCGATTCCCACGCTATTTTTTTCATATTGCGGAATTCGGCGTGGTGATGTTTCTGTTTTTGATCGGGCTGGAAATGAAGCCGTCGCATTTATGGAAATTGCGTAATCAGATTTTCGGCTTGGGTACCCTGCAGGTGACGCTTTCCAGTCTGTTCCTTACCCTAATCGGGCTAGCTTACGGTTTTTTTCTTTAGTGATGTCGTTTATTGCGGCGGTAGGTTTTACACTCACCTCCACCGCAATGGTCATGCAGATTATGGACGAACGTCATGAAATCAGCACACCGCAAGGTCAGCGCATTGTCTCCATTTTGCTGTTTGAAGATTTGCTGATTGTGCCCATGCTGGCGATTGTAGCATTTCTAGCGCCCGATAATCCCAATGCCGTTGCCGATGCCGTACCGCTATGGCAGAAAATCGGTGTTGCCGCGCTTTCTTTGGCAGCGTTGATTGCGACAGGTATTTGGCTGCTCAATCCGCTGTTTAAAATTCTGGCAAAATCCAAAGCACGCGAGGTGATGACTGCCGCCGCGCTGCTGGTGGTACTCGGTGCGGCTTATTTAATGGAGCTGGGCGGTCTGTCTATGGCGATGGGTGCGTTTCTGGCGGGAGTGCTGCTGTCGGAATCCGACTTCCGTCATCAGCTTGAAGCGGATATCGAACCGTTCCGAGGCCTTTTGCTCGGGCTGTTTTTTTCTTAGCTGTCGGGATGTCGCTGGATGTGGCAACGGTGCTCAATAACTGGAAGGTAATTCTTTCCGCCACTGTACTGATGATTATCTTGAAATGCTTTGCCATTTATGGAGTGGCGCGTTTTGCCAAAGCAAGCCATCTCACCGCGATACACCGCGCCGTACTGATGTCGCAGGGCGGTGAATTCGCCTTCGTATTACTCGCCTCCGCTGCCGCACAACGGGCGATTAATGCGGAAGTGCTAGCGAATATGACGGCAATCGTGGTGCTCTCCATGATTACGACACCCTTCAGCGTTATGCTGTTCGACCGCTATTTCAAAGAACCCAGCGCAGCTGCGGCAGTGGACGATGTGGAAGAACATGCGGGCGAACTCAACGGCAACGTGCTGATTATCGGATTCGGGCGCATGGGGCAGGTGGTCAGCCAAATGCCGCTAGCCTACGGTGCCACCATTTCCATTCTGGACAACGATCCCGACATCATCAACGTCGCACGCGAATACGGTTTCAAAGTCTATTACGGCGAAGCCACCCGCGCCGACGTGCTGCATGCCAGCGGCGTGGAACACACCGACATCGTAGCGGTATGCGTGGACAACGGAGAAAGTGCGGTCAGAATTGTGGAAAATATTCATCATATCAACCCGAACGCCAAGGTGTTCGTGCGCGCCTGGGATAGACGCAATGCGCTGGCCCTAGTGAAAGCGGAAGCGGATTTCGTAGTGCGCGAAACCTTCTATTCTTCCATGAAAATGGGCGATGAAATCGTCAAGGCATTGGGTGCTAGCGTGCAGGAATTACGTGCCGTACACGACAAAGTACGCGACGCCGACAAAGAACGCTTCGCTTTGGAAATTGCCGGCAAGGAATTTGAAGGGCGCAGATTACTGTTGGGGAATATAAAGAAAAAAATTCGTAAAATAGAGCGCACTTTTTGTAGCTACAAGCGATGGAATTTAAGCGAAAAATTGCAAAAAACACCGCACTTTTTTTACGCCCAAGAGCGGTCAAATTTTCAGGTGTTTTTTGCTAAAAGTTATAAAAATCTGACTGTTTGCATGAGAGAAAAAGCGTTGTTCTAGTCACATAGAACAACGCTTTTTATTTTTAAATTATATGTAACTTAGAATGGAATGTTGTCGTCAAATGCGTCCATTGGTGGCTCAGCTTGTGGTGTTGGCGCAGATTGTGCTGGACGAGATTGATAGCTTGGTTGTGGTGCTGATTGAGTTGGTGCATAACCGCCCATCTCTTTGATTACGACCACCTAACATTTGTAAGTTATCACCTTGGATTTCGGTGGTGTAAACGATCTTGGCCGTTGTTATCTTGCCATTTACGGGTTTTAAACGACCTTCAACATAAACTTGTGAACCTTTGCGTAAGTATTGACCTGCAATTTCCGCTAAACGACGATATAACACGATACGGTGCCATTCGGTCACTTCACGACGTTCACCCGTGTTTTTATCTGTCCAGCTTTCACTTGTTGCCACGCTGATATTCGCTACCGCTTCGCCATTTGGCATCGTGCGGATTTGGTGATCATTACCTAAATTACCCACGATGATTACTTTATTAATACCCTGCCATAGAATCCTCTATATTTTAGAAATAAGGTGAAAAATTTTGGCTATTTTGCCTTAAAAGAAACAAAAGATCCATAAAAATTAACTGGATATTTGCACAGATATTGAAATATGCGATAATGGTCGCAATTTTTGAATTTATTTTTCTTAAGGCAATCGCTTTTTTTATGGATACTATCGACATTCGTGGGGCTAGAACTCACAACCTCAAAAACATCAATTTAACCATTCCGCGCGATAAATTAATTGTGATTACAGGCTTGTCCGGTTCGGGCAAATCTTCTTTAGCATTTGATACGCTTTATGCGGAAGGGCAGCGTCGTTATGTGGAATCGCTTTCTGCTTATGCGCGTCAGTTCCTTTCTTTGATGGAAAAACCTGATGTGGATTCGATTGAGGGCTTGTCGCCGGCGATTTCTATTGAGCAAAAATCCACTTCTCATAACCCGCGTTCAACCGTGGGCACAATCACCGAAATTTATGATTACCTGCGTTTGCTGTTTGCTCGCGTAGGGGAGCCTCGTTGTCCGATCATGATGTGCCATTAACGGCACAAACCATCAGCCAAATGGTGGATAAAAGTTTTAAGTCTGCCAGAAGAAAGCAAAATGATGTTGCTTGCGCCTGTGGTGAAAAACCGTAAAGGTGAGCATGTTAAGTTGTTAGATAGCTTGGCGGCACAAGGTTATATTCGCGCAAGAATTGATGGTGAGATTTGTGATTTATCTGATCCACCAGAACTTGCTTTTACAGAAAAAAACATACCATTGAAGTGGTGGTGGATCGTTTTAAAGTGCGGCCGATTTAGCTACACGTTTGGCGGAATCCTTTGAAACAGCTTTTGGAGCTTTGTCAGGCGGTACGCTGTGGTGGCTGATATGGATAATCCTAAGGCTGAAGAATTAGTTTTCTCGGCGAATTTTGCTTGTCCGCATTGTGGCTATTCTGTACCCTGAATTAGAGCCTCGCTTATTCTCATTTAATAAACTCAGCAGGGGCGTGTCCAACTTGCGATGGCTTAGGTGTTCAGCAGTTCTTTTGATGAAAAGCCGTGTGGTGCAAAATGAAAGCATTTCTCTCGCAGGCGGTGCGGTGAAAGGTTGGGATCGTCGCAATTTCTATTACTATCAGATGCTTACCTCGCTAGCAAAAACACTATAAATTTGATATTGAAACGCCATACGAAGATTTGCCACAAAAATTAAAGATATTGTGATGCACGGTTCAGGCAAGGAAGAAATTGAATTCCAATACATGAACGACCGTGGCGATGTGGTGATCCGCAAACATCCTTTTGAAGGGATTTTGAATAATATGGCGCGCCGTTACAAAGAAACGGAATCCATGTCTGTACGCGAAGAATTGGCGAAAAATATCAGTAACCGTCCTTGTGCAGATTGTGGTGGCTCGCGTCTTCGTCCAGAAGCTCGTAACGTATATATCGGTAATATTAACTTGCCACAAATTTCAGAGAAAAGCATTGGTGAAAGCCTTGAGTTTTTCCAAGGGCTCACCTTAACGGGTCAAAAAGCAAAAATTGCGGAAAAATCCTGAAAGAGATCAAAGAGCGGTTAGAATTCTTAGTGAATGTGGGTTTGAATTATCTTTCCCTCTCTCGCTCAGCCGAGACCCTTTCGGGCGGTGAAGCGCAACGTATTCGACTAGCGAGCCAAATTGGTGCGGGCTTAGTGGGCGTCATGTGCTGTGTTGATGAGCCTTCTATCGGTTTGCATCAACGTGATAATGAACGTCTGTTAAATACGCTGATTCACTTGCGTAATTTGGGTAACACCGTGATCGTGGTGGAACACGATGAAGATGCCATTCGAGAAGCTGATCATATTATTGATATTGGCCCAGTGCGGTGTGCATGGTGGCCAAGTGATTGCACAAGGCACAGCTAAAGAAATCATGGCGAACCCAAATTCGATTACGGGTAAGTTCTTATCGGGCGAAGAAAAAATCGAAATTCCGAAAAAACGAACCGCACTTGATAAAAGCAAACTTTTAAAAATTAAAAGGCGCGACAGGGAATAATCTGAAAGGTGTGAATTTAGAGATCCCAGTGGGCTTATTTACTTGTATCACGGGGGTATCTGGTTCAGGCAAATCAACGCTAATTAATGATACGTTATTCCCATTGGCCCAAAATGCCTTAAATCGTGCAGAGAAAAACAAGTTTTGCGCCTTATAAATCGATTGAGGGCTTGGAATATTTCGACAAAGTGATCGATATTAACCAAAGTCCGATCGGCCGTACACCACGTTCTAATCCAGCGACTTACACGGGGTTATTTACCCCAATTCGTGAATTATTTGCGGTGTACCGGAAGCGCGTAAGCGCGGTTATAACCCGTGTCGTTTTAGCTTTAACGTACGCGGTGGTCGTTGTGAAGCATGCCAAGGTGATGGCGTGCTAAAAGTGGAAATGCACTTCACCAGATGTGTATGTGCCTTGTGATCAATGTAAAGGTAAACGCTATAACCGTGAAACCTTGGAAATCCGCTATAAAGGCAAAACTATTCACCAAGTATTAGATATGACAGTAGAAGAAGCACGCGAGTTTTTTGACGCGATCCCAATGATTGCGCGTAAATTGCAAACCCTAATGGATGTCGGCTTGTCTTATATTCGTTTAGGTCAGTCTTCTACCACGCTTTCAGGTGGTGAGGCACAACGTGTTAAGTTAGCGACAGAGCTTTCAAAACGCGATACCGGTAAAACCCTTTATATTTTGGATGAGCCAACAACCGGCCTGCATTTTGCTGATATTAAACAACTTCTTGAAGTGTTACATCGCTTGCGCGATCAAGGTAATACTATCGTGGTGATTGAACACAACTTAGATGTGATTAAAACCGCAGACTGGATTGTGGATCTTGGTCCAGAAGGGGGCAGTGGCGGTGGTCAAATCATCGCGACAGGCATCCCAGAAGAAGTCGCCAAAGTCAAAGGTTCGCACACCGCGAGATTCCTTAAAGACATCTTGGCAAAAGGTTAGAAAAACAAACGCACCCTTTTGAACATCAATCAAAGTGCGGTTATTTACTAGAATTGTATTACAACATTGAATATTTTTTTACTAGTTGATTGGATATAGCTCGTTTTTAAGTAGTGTTGAGAATTTGATAATCTCTATTGTTCCATCAATAACTCATACAATGCTACATTAATATAAAAATTTTCTTTTTCCAATTTTTCCTTCTTCAAAATACCGATTCTCACCAATGCTTCTAAACGGGTTCTTGCTGTATTACGATGGATTTGACAGTCTCGTACTGACGAAATCAATTTTTCGTATAAAGGGTGTTTATACAGATTGTTAATTAGTTCATGGCTGTAAATCTGCGGTAAGTGATTGCGGATGAGCTGTTTGTGATTTTTGCATTAAAGCTTTAATTCCATTGATTAAAGTAACTGTTCGTTTTATGCGGTTTCTGTAATGCCTTCTAGTATAAATATCAACCATGATTCCCAGTTTTGGCTATCACGGACAGACTGTAATAACTGATAATATTTTTGTTTTATTTTCTATTTATATATCGGGAAAAGATACAGAATTGGAGTATCGAGTAAATCTTGTTGAATCAGATATAGAATATTCAATATTCGTCCTGTCCGACCGTTGCCAATTACAAAATGGATGAATGCTTTCAAACTGGTGATGAATCAGAGCCATCTTAACTAAGGGATCGTAATCAAGTTGTACCGAGTCGTTGATAAATCTTTCTAAATCAGACATATATTTTCAATATCAGTAGGATTTTGCGGTGGCATATAAACAATTTCTTTTGTCGTTTGATTTTACCAGCCCCGTTCCTTGCTGCTTTCTGAAACCCGCATTGTTTCCTTCCAATGCAGCTTGAATTTCTTTAATTAGATTGAGTGTAATTAATTTATCGGAACGGACGGAGTCAAAGCCTAATGACATGGCTTGCGCATAGTAATGGACCTCTTTGCGGCCGCTGTAGTAAATTGGTGAGTAGAAACATTGCTCTGATATAAATCATCTTGTGTGGTAATAATATTTTCAATTTCTGAGCTTTCTTTCGCTTCCTGCAAGGGTAATGTCCCCAATAGAATATTCTGATTAGGCATTGTCTGTACCACACCTTTTAGCTCTCCCAGTGCTTGATGCGCCGTATTACACGCTTTCAATACGGCTTTACTTTCTATTTCACCCTGTGGTAAATAAGTCTGGAATTTGATAGTTACTCACAATGACTTCCTTCATGTATAAAAAGTATGATTTCTTGTGCACGTTTGTATAACATGCACAATATTTTTAAATATTTTGTGCATATTAGTATAACGTACACAAGTTTTCTATTTTTGTGCATGTTTTTAGGTTTGCAGAAACGACATTTTTGCAAAATCTCTTCGCTTTCCACCCTTCCCCAATTACAAATTTTTGTCATTTCAGATGGAAAAGTGCGTTATTTTTGAGATTTTTAATGGCGATTTCAAAAAGGTGGTTTTGACGAACCAGACGATAATAAATAATGCCAAGAATGTGATAGCTGATAACCAGAAAAATCTCTATTAGCGCCAATAATAAAGCCCTGAGCAGTGATTTGTCTGGCGAGATATGAAGCCGTTTGTTGTCTGTTTAAACCAAAAACTTGCCATCGTTTGGAAGAACTGTTGGGAAATCGGATTATATGGGTTAATCGCTTCCGTGAGTTGAGTATGATGCACGGCTTCGCGGTTATACCAAATAAAAAGTAGTAAGTGATGTGCCCATTGAGCCAGCAAGGGTTCGAAGGAAATTAAATAAGCTCGACGCCGAAGCCATTTTTCAGGTGGTAAACCTGAAAGGGTACTGGTTGTCAGCGGCATAAAGAAACAAGCAACGGCTAGCCTTTGCACAAATTGCGGTAATGCCACATCCATAAAACGCTCATTTCAGGTTCAAAGGTCACAGCTCGCCAATAAAAGGTGAGTGCATAAACCATAAAACTGACGGTAATTAAAATCCGCATATCAATTTTATTACCAAATTTCCCGATAATCGGCGCAAAGTAGAATCGGCAATAATCCATCTGGCGCAGCCGCAAGCCCCGCCCATGTTGCTGTATAGTTGTAAACCTGTTGGAGCAGAAGCGGGATAAGCACGACCGTCCCTGAATACACCAAGAAAGCAAGGCTGGTTGAAACACAACCTACGGTGAAATTTTCGAGATTTGAATAAGGATACATCCACAACCGGATTATCGTCCATGAGTTCCCAAATAATGAGGGCGATTAAACCTACCGCCGCGATAATGGTAAGCACCACAATTTCAGTGGAATTAAACCAATCCAGCCTCACGGCCTTGATCCAGCATTAATTGCAATGCACCCACACCGAGCGCCAACAAAAATCAGTCCGACAGTGTTAACAGGTTGATGAGAAATTCTGCTTTCTCGGCCTTCTAAAATTTTCCAACTGATTAAGACAACGGCAAGCCCAATCGAACGTTAATAAAGAAAAATCCAACCCCAGTGAATATTATCGCTGATCCAACCGCCCAAAAATAGGCCCACCAAATCGGGCGACCACGATCGTCATTGACCAAAAAGCCAGCGCCATTCCGCGTTTTTTCTGGCGGGTAGTTATTTAATAATAAACTTTGAGAAAGGGGAATGATGGGACCCGCTACTGCTCCTGAAGGACACGAAAAACGATCAACATTTCCAAACTGTGTGAAATGCCACAAAGCCAAGAGGCCAACACGAATAATAAGGCTGAGATTAAAAATAACCGCACTTCACCAAAAACGTTTTGCTAGCCAGCCTGTAATCGGAATTGAAATAGCATTTGCCACACCAAACGAGGTGATCACGCAGGTTCCTTGGCCTGATGACGCACCTCAAATCACCTGCGATGGTTGGAATGGCTACGTTGGCGATGGTGGAGTCTAGCACAAGCATAAAGGTGGCTAATGAAAGCACCAATGTAAGCATCGCTAACGCACCGCCTTGTAGCGGTTTGAAATGAGATTGCGGCATAACGGAACCCTAATAGCTATTGTCGCGAATAATAGATTCGATCAAATTATTGACCCGCACTTTCATCATATTGCAGCACATTCGTGGAATAAAGCGTTGTAGCTGGCGCTTGGTCACGCAAGGTTTCACCTTGGCTATCGGTCACATTCACTTTCACAGTCGCAGAAAGGCCAATGCGTAATGGGTTTTCAGCAAGCTGTTGCGGATCTAATTGAATACGCACAGGCACACGTTGCACCACTTTTATCCAGTTACCGGTCGCATTTTGAGTAGGCAATAAAGAGAATGCACTGCCCGTACCCATTTCAATTCCGAAGACTTTTCCATTAAAGGTTTTATCTTTGCCGTAAAAGGTCGAAATGAATTTCAACCGGCTGACCAATTCGCATATGGGTTAATTGTGTTTCTTTGAAGTTGGCATCTAACCACATTTGATCAGTGGTAACCACTGCCATTAATGCCCCGCCAACAGAAACTGCTTGCCCTACTTGCGCATTGCGACGAGCCACATAGCCTTTAATTGGGTTGCGGATTTTTGTGCGTTCTAAATTTAACCAAGCTTGTTTTAAATTACTGACCGCATTTTTGAATTTGCGGCTGTTCACTCTAAAGCGCCCGTCTAACAATAAGGCTTGATTTGCGCAGGCTGATTTTTGTGAGGTGGTTAAGTTCGCTTTTGCTAGCTCTACAGCTTCTTTGGCGTGTTGGAAACGATTCTTTATCGATAGCGCCATCTTTGACTAATTGCACACGACGGTTCAAGTTTCCTGCGCTCGAGCAAGGGTAATTTCATCTCGCACGAACGGCAGATTTCAATTGTTTTACGGTGTAATTTAGTTGTGAAACTTGACGAACCGCATTGGCTAAATTGCTTTTTAGCTTGCTCAAAACTCAATCTGGCATTGGTGTCATCCAGTTCTAATAACACGTCGCCCGCCTGTACGGGATCCATATTATCGACATTAATTTTTCGCAATATTTCCCGCCACCTGTGCTGAGACCATCACCTGATTGCCGCTGACATAGGCATCTTCCGCTTTCTTCAAAACCTTTAATAAAGAAAAACCACATAGCCGCCGGAACCGATTGCAATCAGAAGAAGCAAAAGAATAAAAATGGAAAGTCCTTTTTACGTTGTTGAGAGTTATTATTTGAGGACGTTTGTGTATCTGTTTGTTGATCGGACATAATGCGAGCCTTATGAGAAAACAAATGAAGTAAAAAGGCTTCAGCCTATAAAATATGAATGTTTGTTCATTATGAACGTGAATTAAAAATTATTTCAAGGATGACTGCACTTTAGTGACAGAAAGTGCGGTTATAGGTTGATTTATTTATATATCTTTACAAAAATTAGACTTGAAAAATTCTAGATGAAAGTGGTGATGGATAATAAACTGTATTACCTGTTTATTTTTGGTCAGTTATTTATTCAACTATATAAAATAGAATAGAAGGATTTAACAGAGGAGCTTTATCTTTTATGAACAAGATTTTTAAAGTAATTTGGAATCGTACCACACAATCGTTGGTGGTTACTTCTGAGTTAGCGAAAGGGGTCGCTAAAGCATCACGTGACACGCAGGGGAGAGCAAGTCCTCATTAGGCAAGATTTTTAAATTATCGGCATTATCTTTATTGCTTTTTGATGTAACGGGTAGTGCATATGCTGCAACACCAGAGGGTACAGGCAATGGTCAAAATGAAGCGATCGCACTTGGTAGTAGAAGCTCTGCAGCTCCGTGGGCAGTCGTAATTGGTGCTGGTTCAACGGCTACAGGAAATATCAAGGGGGATTGCGATTGGGCATACTGTTATGGCTAATGGACAAGATGCAGTCGCTATTGGTCTGAATTCAAATGCTCAAACTCAATCTGTTGCTGTGGGACGTTTAGCTAATGCTGCAGCTAATGGTGTAGCTGTCGGTAATACTGCAATAGTTCGTGAAGCTCAATGCGATAGCAATTGGTGATAAAGCTGAAGCTGCTGGACTTTCAATTCTACTCGATTTCACAAGGTGCTAAAGCAGTATTGCATATAGTGTCTCTGTTGGTCCTGAAGCTAATGTTACAAACGCTGCGAATTATGGTTCTGCATTTGGGGCAAATGCATTTGTAAGTGGCGCTTCAGGTACTGCTTTAGGTACTAGCGCGAATGTAACAGCTACTGCTGCTGTTGCAATTGGTTTGCGTGCTGAGACTGGTGTTCAGTATGGTGTGGCATTAGGTGCCTTCTCTGTAGCTAAGACAAATGATTTTTAATGCAACAGCTAAAAGGAGCTACATTTAATGGTACTACGGTTGAGTTTGCAGGAGCAAACGTCACTGATTTAACGGGGAGCTGTTTCTGTTGGTACAGAACAAAAACACGCCAAATCCAAAACGTGGGTGTGGGCCGCCTAAGTAATACTTCTACAGATGCTGTCAATGGTAGCCAACTTTATGCAGTAATGACTAATGTGGGCTTTAATGCTGCAGAAAATGGTACATCAAAAGTCACGTATTAGCAATGATAGTAAGCTTAACTTTAAAAATGGAACAGAAACTGTTGCAACTGTTTCTAACACTGGTGATGTAGTTTACGATCTTTCTACTACAGCTAAAGCTAATATTAGCAATGCATTCACACAGCAAAAACAGCAGCTTCAAGTGCAAGCAGTGCAGTGTCTTTAGCTTCAGCTGCAGCTTCAACAGCAACATCAGCTGCGGAAGTGGTTACCAGCAACTTAAGTGAAAATTGAACGTGCTGCTTTCGGCAGCAAAGCTCAGCGAAGGCAGCAAGCACTTCAGCTTCAGCAGCAGGTTCATCTGCAACCGCTGCAAGCACTTCAGCTTCAGCGGCGGGGCTCTTCAGCGACTGCAGCTAGCACTACTGCATCAGCAGCGGATAGCTCAGCAAGAGCAGCATCAACTTCTGCATCAGCGGCAGGTTCATCTGCGACTGCGCAAGTACATCAGCTTCAGCGGCGGGTTCCTCAGCGACCGCAGCAAGCACATCAGCGTCAGCGGCGGGTTCATCTGCAACCGCAGCAAGCACTTCTGCATCAGCAGCAGGTTCATCTGCAACGGTAGCAAGCACTTCTGCATCAGCAGCGGATAGCTCAGCAAGGGCAGCAAGCACCCTCAGCTTCAGCAGCAGGTTCATCTCGCAACAGCAGCGAGCACTTCGGCATCAGCAGCAGGGCTCTTCAGCGACAGCAGCAAGCACATCAGCTTCAGCGGCGGGTTCCTCAGCGACTGCAGCAGCTACATCAGCGTCAGCGGCGGGTTCATCTGCAACAGCGGCAAGCACTTCTGCATCAGCAGCGATAGCTCAGCAAGGGCAGCTAGCACATCTGCTTCAGCAGCTGGTTCCTCAGCGACCGCAGCAGCGCCCTGCATCAGCAGCAGGATCTTCAGCAACAGCGGCAAGCACATCAGCGTCAGCAGCAGGCTCATCTGCGACTGCAGTAAAGCACATCTGCTTCAGCAGCAGGGTTCATCTGCAACGGCAGCGAGCACTTCTGCATCAGCAGCAGGCTCTTCAGCGACAGCAGCAAGCACATCAGCGTCAGCGGCAGGTTCCCTCAGCAACAGCGGCAGCACTTCTGCTTCAGCAGCAGGCTCTTCAGCAACCGCAGCAAGTACTTCCAGCTGGCAGCAGATAGCTCAGCAAGGGCAGCAAGCACTTCAGCTTCAGCAGCAGGTAGCTTCAGCGACCGCAGCAAGTACTTCAGCGTCAGCAGCAGGTTCATCTGCAACCGCAGCAAGTACTTCAGCGTCGCAGCAGGTTCCTCAGCAACAGCGGCAAGCACATCAGCTTCAGCAGCAGGTTCATCTGCAACGGCAGCGAGCACTTCTGCATCAGCAGCAGGGTCTTCAGCAACTGCAGCAGTACCTTCAGCCCTCAGCAGCCGGTTCATCTGCGACCGCAGCAAGCACATCAGCTTCAGCAGCGGATAGCCCAGCAAGGGCAGCATCAACTTCAGCGTCAGCGGCAGGTTCATCTGCAACCGCAGCAGTGCTTCAGCCTCAGCAGCAGGTTCATCTGCAACAGCAGCAAGCACTTCAGCGTCAGCAGCAGGTAGCTCAGCGACCGCAGCAAGCACATCTGCTTCAGCAGCAGGCTCTTCAGCGACAGCAGCGGGTTCTTCAGCAACTGCGGCAAGTCACATCAGCAACAGCGGCATCAACTTCGCCTCAGCAGCAGACAGTTCAGCAACAGCGGCATCAACTTCTGCCTCAGCAGCAGACAGTTCAGCAACAGCGGCATCAACTTCTGCCTCAGCAGCAGACAGTTCAGCAACAGCGGCATCAACTTCTGCCCCAGCAGCAGACAGTTCAGCAACAGCGGCTTCAACTTCAGCTTCAGCAGCGGATAGTTCAGCGACCGCAGCGTCAACTTCTGCATCAGCAGCGGATTCTTCTGCGACAACAGCATCAACTTCTGCATCAGCAGCAGCTTCTTCTGCAACAGCAGCAGAAAGTTCAGCGAAACGTATCGAAGATTCAGGCTTGATCAGTAAAAGATGGCAAAACAGCATTTGCAGCGGATAACACCAGCAAACGCGATAGTGCGAAAGCGAAAGGTAAAGATGCAACTGCTGTTGGCTACGGTGCGAATGCAAGTGGTGAAAATGGCACAGCATTAGGTAATAACTCACTGCTTCAGGTAAAAACTCTACAGCAGTGGGTCAAGGGTGCAAAAGCAACAGCTGAAAAACTCAGTGGCGCTTGGTCAAGGCTCTGTAGCAAATGAAGCCAATACTGTTTCAGTGGGTTCAGTTGGTAATGAACGTCGAAATCACCAATGTGGCAGATCCAGTTCGTGGTACGGATGCAGCAAACAAACAATATGTTGATCGTTCTGTTGGTGCAGTTCGTAGCGAACTGAAGAAAAACTGATAAGAAACTTTCGTGGTGGTATCGCAGGAGCAACTGCTGCAGCGAATATTCCACAAGTGACTCAAACCAGTGGTTCAATGGTTGGCCTTTGGTGTAGGTAACTACAAAGGTGAAAGTGCTGTTGCGGTAGGTTACTCACGTGCGAGTGATAACAATAAAAGTTATCTTTAAAGTGAGTGGTGCAGCAACTCACACAAGGTGATTATAATGTTGGTGCCGGTGTAGGTTATCAATGGTAATGATCGACTCAAACTAGATAAACTCACTCGGGTAGGAATATCCGAGTGATTTTTATTATTTAAGCCATTTAAAAATAGTTCTATTCTTGACCGCACTTTTAGATGACTTAAATAATATAAGAGGAAAAGACATATGCGTAAATATAAAATTGGAATTACCTTTAATTTTAGAAGCAAAAAGTCACAGATATTTGGGCAAATGGTGCGAATCAAAAACGTCATTCATCTTTATCATTTATTGCAACATTCATCGATTGTTGAGGATGTTATTTTAGTTTCTTGGGGACCTGAGAAACGCACTCACACCACCTGATGGCTTTATGTTAGAGGGCTTGAATCTTAAATATGCCTATGTTGAAGATGTTATCGATCAATTAGATGTATTGATTGAGGGGACTTTGGTTATTGAACCACATCAAGTTACTCGTATGCATGAGCATGGTGGTAAAGTTGTTTGCTATAAAATGGGAAATGACTTTATTATGGATATGGAAAAATTTCCTTTTTGATAAGAAAGCAGGAAGAGTGTTTAATGGTACGTTATTTGATTCTGTATGGATGATCCCACAGCATGAGAATACCTGTAAATCTTATTTTTCTATTATGTATCGCTGTCCAGCTTATGTTGTACCAGCAATTTGGTCTCCTGTGTTCTGTGATCAGTGATTAAGCGCATCAAGGAACAAAAATAATTTAGAATTTGGGTATAAATCAGATCCTGAGAAAAAGCTAAACGTATTGCTTTCTTTTGAAGCCAATATCAACGTAGTGAAAAACTTGCTTTACGCCGGTGTTAATTGCTGAACAAGCCTTTATCGTGAAGCACCAGAAAAATTAAAAATGTTTATCTTTGCAATACTTATGACAAAAAGATAATCCGACTTTTCAATTTCATTGGGCGAACTAATCTTGTCAAAAATGGAGTAATGACGTGTAGAAGGGCGTTATCAAATGCCAGATTTTCTTACTCGCTATGTGGATATTGTGCTAAGTCATCAGTGGAAAAATGGCTTGAATTACGCTTATAATGATGCTCTATATGGTGGTTATCCATTTATTCATAATTCAAAACTGATTCCGAAAGGCGTGGGGGTATTATTACGATCAGTTCTGATGCATTTGAAGGCGCAAAAGTATTACTGGATGTGATTGATAACCATGATAAACATCATGAAGAATATGGAAAAGAGCAAATGAATGCTTGGATTCTCAACTACCAACTAATCCGATTAATATTTATTTGTATGAGAAAGAGATCAAGCGGTTGTTTTCTGAATAAAATTTGTAAATGCCCTTTTAAAGGGCATTTTTATGCATTATCTAAAATTTGTTCTAACTGTTCTCAATACTTTGAAAAACTAAAGCGCTGGATGGCTTCGGTAATGAAATATAATATTGTCTTTTATTTTCATTGGTTAATAATTGATATGCAGCTTCAATAAATTTTTCTTTGTCATGTAATGGAATGAGTTCTCCATATTTACCGTTTCTAATATCTTTTTGGACCAGTTGGGCAGTCGTAAGTCACTACAGGTGTTCCACATACCATACTCTCAATTAACACCATTACTAAAACCTTCAAAAAGTGAGGTGTGAATAAAGAGTTTTTGCCTTTTTCATAAAAGGGAAAAAGGATTATCTCTTCTTCCCTAATAAAAACATTCTTCTTCTAGGGTTTAATTCTTTTATTCTAGCTTCTATTCTAGCTTCTAATTTTTCAGAGTCACCTTCCCGATAATATATAATTTTTCTTTAATTCTTTTTCCTTTAAAAGCATAGAAAATATTGATCATCTCAATATGATTTTTCCAGTATCTAAGCGAGATACTTGCAATATAAAAAAATCATCATCTAAAAAGCTTTTTGATCTTCAGGATGGAGAATTAATGATTTTTCTTTTATTTTCTCTACTATCTAATGGGTTGTATAAACAATATGATGGTTTATTTTCTAGGTTAAATTCTTTCAGGATTTGATTGCATGAGTTTAACATATCGTTATTTAATGAAATAAATTTATCATATTTGTTTAGTATGAAAGAACAATAGGGCTTTATCTTTTATCCAACAATCTAAGAGGGTATTGGCTATGTATCCAATATATGACTTTAATATTTTTGAAATATCAAAGTGATTTATAAAGTGATTCGAGCTAGATACATTTCTATGAAAGTCAATGATAATATCAAAATTTGTAGAATTTAATTTTTCTAAAAATTCGTTGATTTATTCTATTTTTATCCCATTTTGCCGTGATGAATAGTGAGTTGTTATTTTCTTTTTAGATTTAAAAAGTATAGATGAAAAATTCTGATTCAATATCGCTTAGGAATAAATTCGATTTTTTTATATTTTTTCAGGGATTTCATTGATATTGAAATTAACTCTGTTTTATAAGTAATAGAGTTGTATTATATTTGTGCTCTAGCTTTTGAGAGTATTTTAAGTAGTTGATTAATACTGTTTCAGCTCCGCCGACAACTAAGGCTGGATGTATTATTAATATGTTTTTCATTTTCATCATTGTCAGATTAGAAATATGCAGTTTTTATTTCTATCCATTTTTTTGATATTTCATTCTTTTCTTCATAGAATGCTTTTGTCATCATCAGAAAGTAAGTCATAGCATTTTATTGAATATTGATAAATATCGTTAACATAGCTTTCTAAGCCTTTGTAATAAATTCTTTTTCTGAATTTCGGATATCTGCTGAAATATTTCTGAAAAGATTTTTAAATAGGCTTTACCTGATTCTTTTTGTTACAGCTGAACCAATTGCGCCTTTTCTTTTCTCTCCCATACATATAAAAGCAGTTTTGATAAAATCGCATAAGTACCAATATATTTAGTAAGAGAAAAACTCCATGGAATATCCTCAAAATATCGTTCTTTATAAAAAATAGTTGATTTTTAAAATCACTTCCCTTTACAATTTTTGTCCAAGTAAAACCCAAATAGATTCCTTCTTGATAGAGACCTTAAAGTCTTCCTGAAAGAGCCTACAAGTTTCTCTCTATTCATATAATGGTTTATGATCTTGTCAGGATAAACACTGCTCATGTAATTAAAAGATAACATCTGGGTTATTTTCAACAATTATCTTTTGTAAATCAGAAAGAATACTTGTTCCTTCCCAATAATCATCACTATCTAAAAACATTAAGTATTCACCACGAGCAATTTTAATACCTGCATTTCTTGCATCAGATAATCCACCGTTAATTTTTATGGATAAAAACGAGTATGAATATTGTTTTGCATATTTAGTGCAGATATCGATGGAATTATCAGGCGAACCATCATCAACTAGAATCAGTTCATAATTCTGATAATCTTGTGCTAAGACAGATTCAATACATTGCTCGAGGTAGCGTTCAACATTATAAATTGGCACAATGAGACTAAATAGTGGATTTTCAATCTTTTTCTTGTTGTTTTTGAGTTGGATTTTCACCTAATAAATAACAGGCTTTGGAGCAATATTTTGAGGTTCGTGGAATACAGTAAATTGATCTCGCAAGCCAGTAGGGTTTTGTTTCACTTAAAAGTGCGGTCAATTTTTGTGACATTTTTGCGGATGAGATAAAGCGAACAAACCATAGTTGTATTGGTAATATCGCTATAAATTAACGCATAAGGCTCATCACCCATTTGAAACAAATGTTTCCAGAACGAGCATCACCATCATGTTGCAATTTGATAATGCCGGTAAGAGGAATATTTATTAGCATAATGAGTAGCACGTTGTATGAAGTTTTCAACAGGTTGAATTTCACTTTCAGCAATTAAAGCAAAATCATTGTCTCTAGTAGCTGTTCATTTTCAGCAATCGCCTTCCAGCACTGAATATGAGATTGCGTATGGGCGATTTCTTTGTTAGTTGGGAGTGGATCAAGTAGTTCTTCCGCTCTTTAAATTAAATAAGGCTGAAGAATTACTGAGTAAGCTAACCTGTTCTTTAGTTACTGCAGGAATAGGAACAAGATGAGAGTCAGAGGTGTATTGTATGACCCAGTCCTCTATTTTTCTGATGCATAAATCACATAACAGGTTAGTTTTCCATTG
>BNJS01001253.1_pt1 | contig 72986 bp, 94 predicted proteins | sample 8540461 | NCBI WGS metagenome assembly BNJS01 (sample SAMD00202454, study PRJDB9452) | human saliva metagenome | isolation source: human saliva | place: Japan
AGATTTGAATCTTGTTTAGGTTGTTCAACAATAGAGAATTAGCTTCTTGTTTCTGTTCTGGCTTGACTGCCTCGCTATTTACAGCAGCAACAGCCTGTTTCCAGATTCCTTCTTCGTTTACTTTGTAACCATCAGGTGTTGTTGCGTTCTTCAACAAAGAACCATCAGCTTGGAAATAGTACCAATTACCATCAAGCTGTTTCCAACCTGTCTGCATAGCTCCTGATTCATCAAAGTAATAATGATCACCATTTACTTTATAAAGGCCAACCAACATGATGCCATCTTCAGGATTTAGATAATACCAGACGCCTTTGTCTTTTATCCAACCAGTTTTCATGGCTCCATTTGATTCAAAGTAACGGTAATGATTATCAAACCATTTCCAGCCTGTTTGCATGGCACCAGATTTGCTAAAGTAATATTGCTTACCATCTACTTGATGGAGACCGACTAACATAACGCCTTCCTTACCTTCAAGATAATACCAGGCATCACCATCTTTCAACCAACCGGTTTGGAGTGCGCCAGACGTAGCGTAATAATGCCAAGAATCATTTGACCACTGCCATCCAACTTGCATAGTACCTGAAGAGCTGAAGAAATAGTTCTTACCGTCAATCTCTTTAGATCCTACAGCCATGATACCTGTTTCTGGATCCAAATAGTACCATGATTCTTTATCTTTCAACCAACCAGTTTTCATAGCACCTGAGTTCGTATAGAAGTACCAGCTATTGTCTTGCCACTTCCAGCCAGTCTGCATAGCACCACTAGCATTCAAATAGTAACGAACACCATTTATATCTTGTCTGCCAGTTAACATGATGCCATCTTTATCCAGATAATACCATGTTTCCTGATCCTTGACCCAGCCGGTCTTCATAGCTCCAGAATTTGCAAAATAGTTCCAGTGACCATCAACAAAGGCCCAGCCAGTTTGCATGACACCTTCTTGATTAAAGTAATATGTGCTTCCATTGATATTCTTTTTACCAATGGTCTTTAGCCCATCCTCATCATAGAAATACCACTCTGAATCAATCTTTTGCCAAGTTGAAGGTTTACCTGCTGTTTGAAGTGCACCACTGTCTGCAAAGAACATCTTCTTGCCATTATAGACTTGATGTCCTGTTAACATCTTCCCATCTGCCGCAAAGAGATACTTTTTCCCTCCAATTTCAGAGAGCTCGCTAAATCGTCTAGCACCATTTGATTGGATATAATACCAAGAGTCATCTAGTTTGAACCAACCACCAGTCTGCATTTTACCATTTTGGTTCAAATAGTAATCGTTCCCTTTGGCATTTTCTCCCCAGTCGTCGTTAAGGTGAAGCCAGCGACCTGCTTGCATTTGTCCTTTTCCATTAAAGAAGTAAGTGGCTCCGCCAATCTCTTTCCAACCGATAGCCATTTCCCCGTCAGCCAAGCGATATTTCCAGTAGCCACTTTCTTGATACCATTTTTCGTCAACTACAGGGATGTCCGGGAAGAGATTAGAAACATTGGCAAATCCGCTATCACTAATATCAAAAACGGTAGCATCTTGAGTTTGGCTAGCAGCATGAAGAACCTGAATATTTTTCTTCTGAAGATATTCTCTGGTTGAAGCAACATTAATATCTCCACCAGTTGTCTGAATAATCATTTTTGGTGATAAGTTTTCAAGGAAATTAATCGTATTTGAAATTGTCGCATCATAATGATGATTCCATTTCATCATATCAACCTTGCCGATAACTGGGCCTAACTTATCTTCCGCTCCTTCGGCATTATCCAAATCTCCACCAAGGTAGATTCTCTTTCCTGCCACAGTCACCACTGAAACGATAGAGTTGGAGTTATCATCTAGAACTTTTTTCAGATTCCCCTCAGCATCATATTCATTTTTATAGTTATAGAGTTGGATATCCATATCACCTAATTTAAAGTGACTATCTTCGTCTGTAATATTCTGAATAAGAGTAACTCCTCGTTTGTGTGCGGTTCTCAAAGCATTATCATAATTGAAAAGATTATCCCAGAGTCCCCAGTGTGAGGTAATCCGTTCATCTGAATATTTTTTTAAATAAAACTTACCAACCTGGTAACGATTGAGTATTTCATCTGCTCCGCCGATATGGTCACTATGTACATGGGTTCCCAAAATAAAATCTAATTTTTTAACACCAATCTGATCAAGATGGCGAATCAAACGGTCTTCCAAGACTTGATAATTTCTCATGGAAATTCCCCAGCGGCTTGGATAGCGTGGGTCACTTCCATCAGGAAAGTCATAATCTTCCCCCATATCAATCAAGGCATAATGACCATTGCTTTCCAGAAGGATAGCATCACTCCGGATTTTGCTTTAGTATTTATGAAATGGATACGATTACCTGAACCAGCAGTAATGGTGTTCGCATCAACTTGCTGCAATAAACCAATCAACACAAAAAGGAAAGCAAATAAACTATAACTGACTGATTTAACTAATCTTTTATTCTTCATCTTGAACACTCCTTTCTCGATGAAAACAATCTCTTACTAATCAATCCAATAATTCTTATCAGTTCCTGGAACCTGCTGTTCAACAGGTGGTGGAGTCATATAGTCTGCTCCAAATTCGTAGACAAGAATTTCATGGTATTTTCTCGGAGCCTTCACTACGATGTTTTCGTATGGCATATCAATCAGATCATAGAGCCATTCTTTTTTGATTCCCTCTGGAAAACTTGGATCAAATATCGTACAGGTAAGATCTGTAGCTTGATTTACACTATATTTCAAAGCAAGGTTCTCTAATTTTTGATTCCAAGTTTGTGGAGAGCTTAGACGGAAAATAGCTGATCCAATATAACGAGGCAGATTTTTAAGTCCACCATTCTCAGACTTGATCCCTTTAAAATTCAAAGAAGAAAGACGGACAAAGTGTTTATAGAGCTTCATTTTCTTACAATCACTTTCCTCCGTCACGACACCATCGTATGGAAAAATATCAACGCAAGTTCCCAATACGACTGTCGGGTCCAGAAGATTTGCATCTCTACGTGTTCTAATATCATGAACACGCATATAACTGTACGGATAGCCTTTTGTTTCTCTAAATGAAATCAATTTGTAGTAGGGATGATTCTCATTTTTTAAAACCTTATAAAGCTTTTCAAATTCATCTCGCGCCAAAGGAAATATCCGTATCATCATCCCAAGGGATAAATCCTTTATGGCGGACAGCTCCTAGTAAGGTTCCAAAATCAATAAAATATTTAATCTGATGCTGTTCACATAGTTCATGTAGATACTTTAAAATATCCAACTCCACTTGTTTTATTTCTTCAAGACTTAAAACTCTCTCAGACATACTTTCTATTCTCCTAATTTTGACTAATTTTTTAAACGATTTTTAACTGCGATTTGTTTACTTAGAACTTTTAGTGATTTTCCACAGTTTGAAATCATGGTGAGATACTCTCTGTTCAAGAGGGGCAATTGCATATAATCTCCATAGTCAGAGGTCAAAATTTCATGGTAGTGTTTTGGAATCATAAATTCCTTACCTTCAAATGTTCCCACAATCACTTGTTCTAACCACTCACGTTTCCAAACTGGCTTATTCATATCCTTGTAAATCAAATAGTCAACTTGCTCGTAGTCAGCAACTGCTCTAGATTTAGCAAGCTCATCAATTTGCTCAACATACTTATTCGTATTTGTAAAATAGAAAATGACAACAGAAATATAACGAATTAAAGAATTTAGTAGACTTTTTGTATTAGTAATTCCTTTAAAAAGTGTAACAACTCAATTGACGTTTCTTTATGAGTTTCGTCATTTTGTTTTTTAAAAATCTGCATCATCTTCATAACCATCTACAGGGAAAAATATCCACATAGATTCCCATATTGGAATCAATTCGTACATCTTCTTCGAGCAAGTAGGTATGGTTATCCTGCACTTTCATAAAAGGATAGACATAGTTGAGATTATTTTTATAAGACATAACCTCGTAACGTTCGTCAGGGTTAGCGATAAGGTAATCTTGTAGTTTCTCATAGTCTTCTCTTAGCATGCAGATGTCCATGTCATCATCCCAAGGAATGAAACCTTGATGGCGTACAGCACCAATTAGACTTCCATATGCTAAGAAATACTTGGCACCAATTTTCTGACAAACTTCATGAATGTACTCCATGATTCCAAGTTCCATCTGTTGAATTTCATTGACATCTGTTACTTCTTGGTACCGAACTCCTTCATCTCGTTTGCAGACTACGAGTCCATAGCCAATCGCTAGCCAGAAGATGATATTAATAAAGTTGGTTGAATACATAATCTGACTTTCAAATAATTGACCAAACAAGATACCAAAGAAAAGAATCATGATCAATTTATCAGTATTTTTCTTGGAAACAATCAAATAAGTTAAAAAGCGCTTGATAACATAGCCCAGTATAAGAAGGAAGGATACTAAGCCTAGAACTCCCGAACTGACAAATATGGTTACAAAAATGTTATGGAAATTCCCACCGATAAGGGAACTTTTGAATCTCAAATTTACTGAAATATTCTGTGTAATAATCTGGGACATTACGTACACCGTAACCAAAAATTGGTTTAGCACTTCCCATCTTGATGGCATTTTTCCAAATATAGGTCCTACCACTTGGTGTTGTTTCAATCAGATGGAGCTCACCGTTCTTCTTGGTAACAGACGAATCTGTCTCAGCGTAGGACTGTCCTTTGTTTAAGTCAAAAACAGTCGCAGTTTCAGATGAGATATAAATTGAAGTTGCATAACTCAATCCAATATTGGTTGCAGCAACCAGCGAACCAGCAACAATAAAAGTGAGGAATCGTTTAACGATACTTCCTCTAGTGGCAAAGAAACTATAGAGTCCAATCATGAGGAGCAAAGAAAGTGAAGCTCCTCGGCTTTGCATGGTTGCAAAGCAAAGAAATTGAATCACATTGTTTATTTTTAGATAGACGGAGTATTTACTTCCTTTATGGATCAAATACATAGCCAAAATAATGCTAATATATGAAAATATAGCACTAGCATTAGGATTGACAATCCCCCATAGACGTCCATTCATGACACCATAGTAATAAGATTGTTCACCAATCTTAAATAGGATAAGGACTCTACTTAGTAATAAACTAAATGCAAAAATTGCGGATGAAAAAGAAACAATTTGAACCGTATAGGCAATCCAGTCAAATAATTTTTTTGAGTTGATCGAACCCTAACATGGCAAATAATAAAACATAAGTTACCATAAAGAGAATTTCAGTCACATTCCCAATTAAATGTCCAGATCGATTGAATACTGCCGATAGCAGATGACTTCCAGATAACAAGCCAAATAAGACCAAAAACTTTCGGTCTACTGTAATCTGTTTCCGCTTAAACAACAATGTATAGCAAATATAAAGTACAACAATAGCTGACAATCCCTTATAGATTGGATTTGCTATCTTATAAACCAGTGAACTCATACTTAAAAATCGAAATAAAAAAACAAATAGATACGAGATCCATGGTTTTTAACTTTTTCAAAGTATTCATCCATTTTTGAAAAAAATTCATTTTCAACTCCTTCTCATGATATTAGTTTTTTTAATCCAACAATTTTTCTTATATAGCCATGGAGAAATGACAAGTGAAAGGATCGCTACCTTGCGAAATGTAGTAAAATAAGCATCCTTCCATATTTCGTGTCGATGCTGAACAATCCAAGTTCGTAGTTCAGCTTTCTCCTTTTGATACTCTTCAGATGAAGTAAAGATAATTTTATCGTAAACTGTGATGTACGACCAACATTCTCTATTTATTAATTCATATTTTAAATTAGGAAAGGCTTGTGAAACTTGAGCGATTATGTTCTTATAAACTTCTATCGTGTCAAATACATGCTGATTAACAGATGTTGTTGCACTTCCCTCACGATGATCATAATAATAAACAGGTTTGTCAATAAATACGCTACTGCATCTTGTCTTTAGTAACAATTCAGTTAAAAATAGGGCATCTTCAGCTAGGTGATAGCCTGTATTAAATTTTTCATCCGCCAGTAGGTCTTTCTTAAACAGTTTTGCGACTGGAAAAAATGACGTTCTGGTGGTCATCAGTAATTCCTTCATCGTTTCTTCTGTTGACCAGAGTTCTTTTTTTCCAGAATGAGGAGGTAAGTCTGTCACAATGCCGTTTTTAATATGGTGCAGAGGAGCGATTGTAAATCCTACGGACTCCTTATCATCAACTGCACCAATCAAGATTTCCAGATAATCTTTAGTAACGAAATCATCGCTATCAATAAAGGTAACCCAAGAACCCGTCGCTAGCTGAATTCCCATATTTCTAGCATTTGAAACACCAGCATTTTCTATATGATAAACCTTGATATTCTCATACTGAGATGCTAAGTAATCACAGATCTGTCCGCTGGAATCGGTAGAGCCATCATTGATCAGAATTAGTTCAAAATTGGTATAAGTTTGATGAAGAATTGACTCCACACATCGTTCCAGATAGGCTTCTACATTGTAAACTGGAACGATAACGCTAATTTTTTCTCCCATCATGCCCCATATTCTCCCTTATACTCTGTGTAACTCTTGTCCATGTTTGCTATTATCGCATCATGATGCGGTACTTGCTTGTCCACTGGTGGCGGTGTCATATAATCGCCAAAAGCAGTTCTGAGATAAGCATCATAGCCGACTGGGATGGGCATCTCAGTTCCTTCAAATGGCAAGAAGAGATTATCTTCAAAGGATGCGATTGGGTATTTGTTTCTCATGTAGCCAGGCCCTGAGCATAATTCCGTAATTCCATCGCTCTCAGCCAGATTGTACTTGGTCATTTCTTTTTCAGCTTTTTTTCCAAATGCGATAACGGAGAGATTTTTGGAGTCAGGCCGAGTAAGATACGACTTCCCCATTTCATGACTGCACCATGCTTTTCTGGGATAGTTTGGGCGCAAAAGAGTGAATAAATCAAGGCCCAGCGAACCTGTTTCTTACGATCAGCTGGATTTTTAGGATAATAATCTAAAGGCAAAACATCCAAAGCTAAACCGTGTGGCAAATCCAAATCCTTTTGATAAGGCTTGATACAAGTTGTTTCCTTATCACGAATAGTAATAAAAAGGTTACGATCTACAAAATCCTTGTGACTCTTTGACAAAAAATAACGTTCATCTGCATAACGAGGCCATAGTTCAACTAATTTTTCATAGTCCTTGCGAGGCATGAAAAAGTCTAGGTCATCATCCCAAGGAATGAAGCCCTTGTTGCGAAGGGCACCAATAGCCCCTCCACCACAGAGATAGCACAACAAGTCATGTTCTTTACAAAATGCGACAAAATATTCAGCCATTTCCAGACTACGAGCCTGAATCGCTTTCAAATCACTCATGTCTCTCCTCTTCTGTCCAATAACGAGTTATATCGTTTTATTATACCATAAAAACCCTAAAAATCCATCAGATACTAAGAAAAATCAAAGCCTAAACCACTTTTTTGCTAGTGATTTAAACTTTGATTTTTTTTATAGTATTCTATCTCATTCCCATTTGGGCGAGTTTGGTCTGGTATTTATTTTGATCGACTAGAAGACCTTGCCCACCATAGATATCATAAGCGTCTACCCAGTCCCCAAGTTCTGGGACGGTAAGTCTTTCGATGCCATTTTGAGCGCCTTCTAGGACAGATAAGCCATTAGTCAACAAGAAACTATATGGTAGATTTGTTGACGTCATTCCAAAGACTTTTCCAAGTGCCTCAGATCCTGTAAAGAATTTAGTTGGATCTTTGATCTGCTCAAGAACGGCTGACATGACTTGTTGCTGACGTTTGGTACGGCCATAGTCTCCCTCATCATCATCACGGAAGCGAGCATAGTTCAGCAAGGTGGATCCATTCATCTGCTGTTTTCCAACTTTGATAGTTTGAGTTGGGGACTCTGTCTCTGTTGCATGAAGGTCATCTCCAACTGTTGCTTCTGTTAAAGGTTGACCATTCAATGTTGAGAATTGAGCATCAATCGTTACTCCGTCAGGGAAAAGGGTATCAATAGCTGTTGCAAAGGCCTGGAAGTCGACCAGAGCATAGTACTTAATATCCAAATCAAAGTTGTCTTTTAGAACCTTGCGGACCATTTCTGCCCCTTTTTGCCCTTCTTGTTCCCCAAGTTCATAGGCAACATTTAGTTTGTTATCCGTCTGTTTCTGGCTATTTACAATCTTACTGTACCCGTCGATATAAACTAAGTTGTCACGCATAAAGCTGACTAGTTTGATCTTCTTATCCGATCCACTGACATTCAGTACCATGATTGTGTCAGTACGGGTTTCTGCACTATTTTGACCGATACGGCCATCTGTCCCCATCACTAAAATATTCACACCATCTTTGGTATCCTGACCGTTAAAGACCTCTACTTGAGCTGCCTTGGCGTCAGCTGGCTTATTTGTTGGATTGGCTGCTGACTGGAACCCTCGAAGAAACATAAAAATCATGCCTGCAAGCACACAGGTAATCAACAGCAGGAACCAAGTCAGTATTCGTTTGAAGCGAATTCTTCTCTTTTTCTTTTTGACTTTAGGTTGAGGAGCTACCTTTTCACGTTTCTTAGACCGGCTTCTACTGCCATAAGTCGGAAGATCAATATCTCTACCCCAAGATTCTTCTTTTTCTTCTTGGTAGAAATGGTGAACTTCCGACTTGGGACCTGCCATTTTCTGTTGCAGATAATCAAACTCCCTCCGTTCACGGTCGTTGAGGTAATGAATATTTTTGAAGAGATAGTCATAACGTAACTGCTCGTGATGACTTAAAGGATTTTCTTTGCTCATTGACTCTCCTTTTCTATATCAGTTATGGTAAAAATCGGGTAGGTTCCCAGGATCTTGTGCTGGATTCCAATAGCTTCTAGTTCTTGTCTTGCAAAATGAACCAGTTCTTTGTCACTATAGTCTACATCGATAATGAAAAAGTATTCTCCCAAGGCTGTTTTCAGGGGGCGACTTTCAATCTTTGTTAAGTCAATCCCTCTCCAAGCAAAGGTCGAAAGTGCCTTGTAAAGAGCACCAGGTAGGTTGTCTGGTAAGGTCAAGGCCAAACTCATTTTTTCAGCTTGCGAGTTCAAAGGAATCTTCGGTATCTCTGCCCCTAACACCCAAAAACGTGTGAAATTGGCTTCCATTTCCTGAATATCCTCTGCAATCAATTCCAAGCCATATTCTTCAGCTGAATTTCTAGGAGCAATAGCTGCATAAGGCTGGTCTGGATGTTCCGAGATAAAGCGGGCCGCATAGGCGGTACTGGCTGTTACCTCAATTTTGGCTTCTGGATAGTGCACATCGATGAATTTCTTTCCCTGAGCCAAAGCCTGAGGATGGGAAAAAATCTTCTCAATCTTAGTATGACCAGGAACTGCCATCAGTTGCTGGTGAATGGGTTGAACGATTTCTGCAACTGCTTGGATGCGAGCCTGGTGAAAAAGGTAATCCAAGCTTTCATGAACACTACCTTCAATGGAGTTTTCAACTGGTACCACAGAATAGTCCACCAAGCCCTGTTCATAGGCCTTGATGACATCTGTGATATTGGCAAAAGCCTGCAATTCCTCTTTGGGAAAAGCTGTCTGCACAACATGATGCGAAAAAGATCCCTTGGGACCTAGATAGGCAATTTTCATCTCAGTTCCTCTATAATTTCCTCTGGGCTTAACTTGGTCACATCCAAAACCCGACTGGCTACTTCCTCATACCAAGCTTGTCTTTCTTGGAAAATAGCTGCCAGTTCTTCCTTGCTTTTGTTAAGAAAGAGCGGGCGCTGATTGTCCTTATCAGCTGCGATACGTTGGTAGAGGGTTTCAAAATCTGCTTTTAGGTAGATGTTATTAGGATTGGTTTTGAGCAAGTCACGATTTCTCTGAGAAATGATAACTCCTCCGCCAGTTGACACAACTCGGTCCGTTTTTAGTAAGTCAGCTAGGACTTCTGACTCTACTTGACGAAAGGCCACTTCTCCTTTTTCAGCGAAGAAATCCGCAATGGACATGCCCAAACGTTCCTCGATTAAGACATCCATATCGATGTAGTCTGGGTCCAATCCTCTAGCGATTGTAGACTTACCAGCTCCCATAAATCCGAGTAATACCTTAGCCATGAATCAAGCTCTCCAAATCATCAAAGAAGCTAGGATAGCTGGTATTGATGGCTTCAGCACGGTCAAGTTCCACTTCTCCATCCGCAACCAAGAGGGCTGCAATAGCTGTCATCATTCCAATTCGGTGATCACCAAACGTATTGACTCTAGCACCATGAAGGGAGGATTTCCCTTTGATAATCATTCCATCTGCCGTCGGTGTGATTTCAGCTCCCATGCTATTTAAGGCATCTGCCACCACTTGAATGCGGTCGGTTTCCTTGACCTTGAGTTCCTCAGCATCCTTAATGACTGTTTCACCTTGCGCTTGGGTCGCTAGAAGGGCAATAATAGGCAATTCATCAATCAAGCGGGGAATCAAGGCTCCACCAATCTCTGTTCCTTTCAGGTCTGAAGACTCGACAGTCAGGGTTGCTGATTTAGCAACTGGGTCAATATCAGTTATTTCTAGTTTTCCACCCATGGCGCGAATGACATCAATAATACCAGTACGCGTTTCATTGATGCCCACATTCTGCAGTACCACACGAGAGTTTGGAACAATCAAACCTGCGACCAACCAAAAGGCTGCACTGGAGATATCTCCTGGGACAACTACCTTTTGTCCAGTCAGTTTTTGCGGCCCTTGGACTGTGATTTTCTTTCCGTCCACACTTAATTGACCACCAAATTGCTGTAGCATATCTTCGGTGTGGTTACGAGTACATTCTTTCTCGATAATAACGGACTTCCCCTGAGCCTGCAAAGCCGCAAACATCAAGGCAGACTTGACTTGTGCAGAGGCGATTGGCAACTCATAGTGAATCGGTGTTAGGTTTTTAGTACCTTTCAAGTGCAGAGGGGGCAAGTCTCGCTCTGTTTGACCAGAAATGCTGACTCCCATTTTTTTCAAGGGAAGGGTCACACGGTCCATAGGACGTTTGGATAGACTATCATCTCCAAACATCTCTACTTCAAAATCAGCCCCAGCAAGGACACCTGAAATCAGACGAATCGAGGTTCCAGAATTCCCCATATCCAAGGCGTTTTGCGGAGCTTTTAAGCCATCCATGCCAACACCTTGAATGGTGATAACCCCATCTTTATCCTCAATTTCAACACCAAGGTCACGAAAAAAACCTGCATGGTCGAAAGCACGTCCTCGCCACGCAAAATATCATAAACCTTAGTCTCACCCTCAGCCAAACTTCCAAAAGATAATCGAACGATGGCTGATAGACTTATCACCTGGAACTCGGATACTGCCATGTAAGTGGCGAATGTTTGTTTTTTAGTTTCATACTAGACCTCATACTTGCAATACTTTTTCTTATTTTTATCACAAAAAAATGCTAGAAATTCCTGGAAAATTTCTGACTTTTTTATACCTGATTTAGATAGAAAATGATCTTTATTTTAACAAATTCTGAAACAGGTTCAAAGACAATCTTTTTCAATGTCTGAAAGGTAAATGGACAATTGTTGCTGTTTGGCAAAGAAAGTCTGACAAAGAGGCATTCCCTTGAATCTGCTTTGCTGAAAGTTTGCATCTTTTCTTGGAAAGAAGCATCTGGCATTTGTCCCAGTTTGCGCCATGACTTGGATTTCTTGCTGGAAAGCAAGGTAGTCTGCAAAAAAATCTTGCTAGCTTGATCATCTGCTTGGATGGCATCTTTTGCTGCCTTGACCGCCTTGTATTCTGGTAATTCGCGTAGCCCGCGACTAAGTTCATTTGCACTATCGTAAATATTTGACATGATTTTTCTCCTTATTTGATGACGACTGTGTAGTCAGTATTTTTCTGTAATTAAGCGCTCAGCTCGTTCTAGATCCTGAGCATTTTTTTAAAGGAAATTTGGAGAATCCCGTGAACATCCTCACGGTTTTCTTCGTTGATGTGGATATTAACCAAAGAAGTCCCACGTAGCAATTCCAAAATCCGCAAAATAACATCTTCTTCATCGGGAACATCGACATAGAGGTCATAAGAGCTGTCCACACCACCACGCTTATGGATTTCCATAGCCTGACGTTGCTCACGCGCTTGGTTGAAAAAGTTCCAAATCTGCTCTTCTTCCCCCTTGCTAATAGCCTGACCAATCTCATCTAAGCGGTTCTTGAAATCCTCAATCCGCTCTAGGATGGTCTCACGATTGGACAAGAGAATGGAAGTCCACATACCTGGTTCACTCTCTGCAATCCGGGTCATATCTCGAAAACCACCCGCCGCAAAGCGCCTTGTCATCTCATGTTCTTGAGCATAGACAGCTGTTTGCTCCATGAGACCTGATGCCAAGATATGGGGAAAATGGCTAATCTGTGAAGTCACTCGATCGTGCTCCTTGGCATCAATTTCAATGAAACGAGCATGGAGACCAGAAAGTAGGTCCTTCATTTCTGAAAGGGTTTCTGGAGTGGTCAAGCTAGATGGGGTAAAAATATAGTAGGCATTCTCAAAGAGATTGACATCTGCCGAGGCAGCTCCTGTCTTGTGGCTACCAGCCATGGGATGAGCCCCGACAAAACGAATTGACTTGCCAGCCAAGCATTCCTCAGCAACTTCCACAATGGCAGCCTTGGTCGAGCCCAGCATCTGAAATAATGACGCCTTCTTTCAAAGTTCAAACCTGCCAACTCCTGAATGAAAAGCAATGGTCTGCTTTGATTGGCAAAGGTCAGAATGATGACATCTGCCAGAGGAGCAAAACTGGCAAAAATCATCCGTCGCACGGTCAATCATGCCTTCTTTCAAGGCAATGTCTCTCGAAGCCTGACTGCGATTGTAACCTAGAATTTCGTAATCGGGATGATCGCGCTTGATACCAAGGGCCATCGAGGCACCAATCAAACCGAGACCTGCGATATAGATGGTTTTTTTGCCATAGAGACTCCTTAATAGTTCTTTGCATACTCTCGATGTTTGGATACCGCTTCTTTTAATTCCTCTAGATTGTCTGATGAGAATTTTTCAAGAATTTCTTGTGCCAGAACCGTTGCCACAACGGCTTCCATGACCACACCGGCAGCTGGAAGAGCGGTCGGATCACTTCTCTCCACAGTTGCCTTGTAAGGTTCGTGGGTCTCGATATCTACACTCATGAGTGGTTTATAAAGAGTAGGAATGGGTTTCATGACTCCACGAACAACAATGGGTTGCCCATTGGTCATACCACCTTCGAAACCACCTAGATTATTGGTACGACGAGTATAGCCGTCTTCTTTAGACCAGAGAATTTCATCCATAACTTGGCTGCCTTTTCGGTAACCAGCTTCAAAGCCGAGACCAAATTCCACCCCTTTAAAGGCATTGATAGAGACAACTGCTTGGGCCAATCGCGCATCCAATTTTCTGTCCCATTGGACATAGGAACCGAGACCAACTGGAACACCTCCGACGACTGTCTCCACAACCCCACCGATGGTATCACCGTCACGCTTGATTTGGTCAATATAATCCTTGATTTCCTGTTCCCGTTCTTGGTTGACAATAGAAACTTCAGACTGGGCAGCTCGTTCCTTAATCTCAGCAACTGTCAGATTTTCAGGAACATCGATTTCCTTGCCACCAAAGACCACGACATGATTGGCAATCTCCATATCTAGCTCAGCCAAAAGAGCGTTTGGCTACTGCTCCCAACTGCCACCCGCATGGTGGTTTCACGAGCTGATGAGCGCTCCAAGGAATTACGCAAATCATCAAAACGGTACTTGATGCCCCCAACCAAATCGGCATGACCTGGGCGAGGATGGGTGATTTTTCGTTTGCTTTTTAGGCGGTCTTCAATGTCCTCCGCAGACATGATATCCAGCCATTTCTGGTGGTCCTTTATTGACGACATCCATGGTAATGGGAGCCCCTGTCGTCTTCCCATGGCGAACGCCTGAAGTAAAGACAACCTGGTCACTCTCAATCTTCATACGACCGCCACGACCGTAGCCACCCTGACGGCGTTTCAAATCCTCATTGATGTCCTCTGCTGTCAAAAGAAGTCCAGCTGGAACTCCTTCAATGATAGCCGTCAGACGGGGACCGTGTGATTCTCCTGCAGTTAAATATCTCATACGCTCTCCTTATTTTACCAAGTAGTCTTTCATCTCTTCCAGAGAAACAGGGTGAATGGTCGCTGAACCAAGCTCTGGTACCAAGACCAATTTCAAGGTGTTCCCACGCGCTTTCTTATCATGAGTCAAAGCCTGATAAAGCTTATCTACATCCCAGTTTTCATAATCAACAGGCAAGCCAAATTTCTGACACATCTCTGTAATGGACTGAGTTATTCCTTCTGGCATGAGACCTTTTTCCTCAGCAACCTTGGAAATCTGCACCATCCCCATGGCCACAGCTTCTCCATGCATGACCTTTCCCATAACCGGCCGTTGCTTCAATGGCATGGCCAATAGTGTGGCCAAAATTGAGGTAAAGGCGAACACCATTGTCCAACTCATCCTCAACCACCATCTTGCGCTTCACCTGACAAGAATGTTCAATCAAAGTCTCTGCATGTTCCAGAATACTCTCTACAGAACCATCCAGCTCCGTCAAGAGAGCCCAGAGTTCTGGATCCTCAATCAAGCCATACTTGATAACCTCACCCATCCCTTCTATCAACTCTCTTTTCCAAGTGTTTCAAGGACAAGTGGGTCAATCAGAACCCCGTCAGGTTGGGCAAAAGTCCCCACCATATTTTTAGCAAATGGAGTGTTAACGCCTGTCTTACCACCGATAGAAGAATCCACCTGGGCTGTCAAACTGGTCGGTATCTGAACAAAGTGAATGCCCCGCATATAGGTCGAGGCCACAAAACCAGCCAGGTCCCCAACGACACCACCACCAAGAGCCACAATCCCATCGCTACGAGTCAAACCCTGCTTGACTAGAAATTCATAGACTTTCTGAACAGTGGTTAGATTCTTTCTTTCTTCGCCTTCTAAAAAGTCAAAAACAGCTACCTGAAAACCAGCATCTTCTAGGCTGAGTTTGACCTTCTCTGCATAGAGAGAGGCTACATGGTTATCTGTCACAATGACCACTTTTTGAGGTTGCCAGAGTTCTCGCAACCATTGACCAGCCTGAGCCAGACAACCTTTTTCAATCTGAATATCATAAGGATGATGCGGAATATCGATTCTGATTTTCATAGTAGGGTCTCCTTTTCACTATTTATATTTTTCTGTTAAGGACTGCCAAATCTCTTCTGTCGGCATTTCTTTACCTGTCCACAGTTGAAAAGCTTCTGCAGCTTGATAAAGCAACATTCCCAGACCATTGACGGCTGGATTGCCCTGACTTCTAGCCCATTTCAAAAATGGGGTTTCAAAGGGTTGGTAAATGATATCTGCTACCAAGAGATCTTCTGGTAAGACTGATGCTTTTCGGAACTGGGGACGACTGACCATCCATTCCCACACTAGTCGCATTGACGAGCAGGTCTGACTTGGCAATCTTTTCTTGCAGTTCAGAAAGATTTTCTAAAGCATACAAGTCCACTTTAAAGCCTGTCTGCTCCTGTAACTTGGTCAGGTAAGGTCTTAGTTTTTCCATGGAAGCTGAACGAACAAAGACTGAAATTTGACTGACACCATCTAAAATAGCCTGTGCCAAAATTGACTTTGGCTGCTCCACCTGCTCCCAGAATGGTCATTTTCTTATCTGAGATTGTAAAAGAAGGCAAGCTCTTAAAGAATCCCTTGCCATCTGTATTATATCCAATTAACGTTCCATCTTGATTAACAACTGTGTTGACCGCCCCAATCAAACGAGCCTCATCACTCAACTCATCCAGATAAGGAATAACTTGCTCCTTGTAAGGCATAGACAGGTTGATCCCAAACATCTGGTAACGGCGAATATTGGCGACTGTTTCTGCCAAGTCACCCGCTTCAATCTCCCAAGCTACATAGGCACCATTAATAGCTGTCGCCTCAAAGGCCCTATTGTGGATAAAGGGTGAAATAGAGTGTTTAATGGGATTTGCAACAACTGCAGCTAAACGTGTATAGCCATCAAGCTTCATCCAAAATCTCCCTGATTTTCTTCATGTTTGATAGCGAAATCTGACCTGGGGCACTCGCTTCATCCAGACTAGCAAATGACCAACTTGAACCCGTCACATCTGAAGTAATACGGGATACCTTGCCCATTTTCCCCATGGAAATGGTCACGTACTCTTGCTCAGGATTGAGTGTTTTAAATCCTCGTGTGTAGTTCATCAAGTCTAAAACATCCTGCTCCGTATGGGCCATGACAGATACCTTGACCACTTTTGGAGAAAGACTGGTCAACTCAGACAAAATCTCCATCATGTTTTCAGGTGTCTCATGGAAATTATGATAACTCAAAACAAGATTTGGAAAATCCAACATTTCCTCAAATACATCCTTGTAGCTGAAATACTCGAAATCTACATAATCCGGCTGATAGAGCTGAGTAACCTCCTTGATGATTTGAACATACTCCTCAGAAGACAGTTCGATTTCTCCTCCCTCAGAGCGAGTCCGAAGGGTAAAGACAAGTTCGCGTCCTGCAAATTTCTCAAAGATAGCGGGTGCTACCTGTAAAATAGCGTCCTTTGTAAGAAAGTCCGCACGCCACTCAATGATATCGGCATCTTCATACCTAGTAGCATCCAGTTCTTGCGCTTCTTCTAAACTTCTTGGCATTACTGAAACGATTAATTTCATCTACTAACCTTCATACTAATCACCTTGAGGTAATTACTGCTTTCATCTTTTTTATTATAGGCAAAGTCTGCTGGAAGACCATATTGGTTCAAGATCTGATACCTTCTTCCTGCAAAACCTTTATCAATTTGTTCTGTAAATTTCTGGCGGGAAACATTGGCAGCATTGGTACTGGCAATGATAATCCCTCCCGGATTTAAAATCTCTAGACTCTGGGAAATCAACTTGTGATAGTCCTTAGCTACAGAGAATGTTTGTTTTTTATTGCGGGCAAAGCTCGGCGGATCAAGCACAATCACATCATAGGTCAAGCCTTTTCGCTTGGCATACTTGAAGTACTCAAAGACATCCATGACGATAAAACGATGATTATCCGTGCTGAGCCCATTTGCCTGAAAATGAGCTTCTGACAGCTCTCTAGACCTTTTGGCCAAGTCGACAGAAGTCGTCTCACTAGCGCCTCCCATAGCTGCAGCAACAGAAAAGGCAGCCGTATAGGAAAACATATTGAGCAAGGATTTGCCCATGGCTAGACCGTCAACCAGACTCCCACGAACCTCATGCTGGTCTAGGAAAATCCCGGTCATCAAGCCATCATTCATAAAGACTTGATAGAGCACGCCATTCTCAAGAACAGTAAAGTAGTCTGGCGCTTCCTCACCATAAACATGAGGCAGACTCGTAGTCTAGACCTTTAAAACGAATCTTTTCATAAGCTCCCCAAGACCTCAGGAAAAACTTCCTTAAAAGCCTTTACGATCAGCTCACGAATCTGGTAAACAAAGGAGTTGTACCAAGAAAAAGACAGCATAATCTCCATAGAGATCAACAGTCAGACCACCAAAACCATCCCCCTCTTGGTTAAAAAGGCGAAAAGCAGTGGTCAAGTCATCTTGATAATAAGGCTTTCTAGCTTCCTTTAGCCTTACGAAACAGAATTTCAAAAAAAGGCTTGATTGAAACGAACCTTTTCCTTGCTGATGAACCAACCGATTCCCTTGTTCTGCTGAGAAAGATAGGCACTCCCTAAAAAACTTCCCGTCTTGACTAAGAACTTCTACTGCCTGATCCGTCAGTTCAATATCTGTTAAATCACTTGCTTCCAAAAGAACTAGACCCTTAGCTAGCTTTTTTTCAACACGTCTGCTGACCCTAATTCTATTCATAGTCTACTATTATAGCAAATTTTTGTGACAATTCTCAAAAAAAGAAACCGTTTAACCAGTTGTACTTTAGTTTACTGAGTGTCATTTTTGTTAAAATAAGTTTATTCCATTTACTTTTTCACCAAAACATCCTTTCCCTTGTGATGGAAAGAGAGATTTTAATCGATAAAAATAGACAATTTCAGAAATGAGTATAGAAATCTTGCGCAAACGTTTGCCCTAGTTCTAAACTTTATGGTAGAATAAAACACAACATTGATAAGCAAGAGGAAAACATCAATGCAAAAATCAGACACTCATGCAATACTTTGAATGGTATCTGCCCCACGACGGCCAACACTGGGCTCGACTGACAAATGACTCAGAGCACCTAGCAAACCTTGGGTATCAGCCATGTCTGGATGCCACCTGCCTTCAAGGCAACCAACGAAAAAGATGTCGGCTATGGGGTCTATGATCTTATTTGACCTAGGGCGAGTTTCACCAAAAAGGTACTGTCCGCACCAAGTATGGGTTTTAAAGAAGACTATCTTCAAGCCATTCAAGCCCTAAAAGCACAGGAATTCAACCCTATGGCCGATGTGGTGCTCAATCACAAGGCTGCTGCCGATCATATGGAAGCCTTTCAGGTTATTGAAGTAGACCCTGAGGATCGTACCGTTCAACTAAGCGAGCCCTTTACTATCAATGGCTGGACTCACTTTACCTTCGATGGTCGCCAAGATACCTACAATGACTTCCACTGGCACTGGTACCACTTCACAGGTACAGACTACGATGCCAAGCGCCGTAAGTCTGGTATTTACCTGATCCAGGGGGACAATAAAGGTTGGGCAAATGAGGAATTGGTCGATAACGAAAACGGTAACTACGACTACCTCATGTACGCTGACCTAGACTTTTAAGCATCCTGAAGTCATCCAAAAATATCTATGACTGGGCTGACTGGTTTCATGGAAACGACTGGAGTTGCTGGTTTCCGCTTGGATGCCGTTAAACACATTGACTCCTTCTTTATAGGCAATTTTATCCGTGATATGAAGGAAAAATACGGTGAGGATTTCTATGTTTTTGGTGAATTTTGGAATCCTGATAAGGAAGCCAATCTGGACTATCTTGAAAAAACGGAAGAACGCTTTTGACCTTGTCGATGTTCGCCTCCACCAGAATCTCTTTGAAGCCAGTCATGCTGGAGCAAGCTACGACCTTCGTAACATTTTCACAGATAGCTTGGTTGAACTCAAGCCTGACAAGGCTGTCACTTTCGTCGACAACCATGATACTCAACGAGGACAAGCCCTTGAGTCTACTGTTGAAGAATGGTTCAAGCCAGCAGCCTATGCTCTTATTCTATTACGCCAAGATGGCCTTCCATGTGTCTTTTACGGAGACTATTACGGCATTTCAGGGCAATATGCCCAAGAAGATTTTAGAGAAGTTCTTGACCGTCTCCTAGCCATCCGAAAAGACAGGGCCTATGGAGAGCAAACAGACTACTTTGACGATGCCAACTGTATCGGATGGGTGCGTTCAGGTGCTGAAAAATCAATCTCCCAATCGCGGTCCTTATCTCAAATGACCAAGAAAACAGCAAGGCTATGTTTGTCGGTCAAGAATGGGCTGACCAAACCTTTGTTGACCTCCTTGAAAATCATCCAGCACAAGTTACAATCAATGCTGAAGGTTATGGAGAATTTCCAGTAGCAGCGGGTTCAGTCAGTGTCTGGGCAGTTAAATAAACCTATCAGTTACAAGCCAGATCCAATCGGATTTGGCTTTTTTTGTATTCACAAAAAGACCTACCCAAATGGATAGATCTTTATTTTCTTATAATTTACCTGCTACTGCATCCAAGAGTTCTTGGATTTTCGCTTGGTTGCTTCCTCCTGCCATGGCCATGTCTGGTTTACCACCACCACGTCCATCGACGATTGGAGCCAATTCTTTGACAAGGTTTCCTGCATGCACATCTTTTGTCTTGCTTGCTACAAGGACATTGACTTTGTCACCAATAGCGGCAACTAGGACAAGCACATCAGAGTAGTCTTTTTGTTTCCAGTTATCCGCAAAGGTACGAAGGGCACCTGCATCTGATACAGAAACTTGGCTAGCAATGTAACGGTGACCGTTGACTTCCTTCACATCCTTGAAGATATCGCCTGCGGCTGCAGCTGCGGCTTTTTCCTTCAACTCAGCATTTTCTTTTTGAAGTTGACGAAGTTGTTCTTGAAGTCCTTCCACCTTTATGAGGCACTTCCTTGAGTTGAGGTGCTTTCAAGGTTGCTGCGACAGCTTTCAGAGCGTCTTCTTGTTCACGGTAGGCTTCAAAGGCTTCCTTACCAGTTACTGCCAAGATACGGCGAGTTCCTGATCCGATTCCTTCTTCTTTGACAATCTTGAAGAGACCAATCTCAGAAGTGTTGCCAACGTGGGTACCACCACAAAGCTCCACTGAGTAGTCACCGATGGTCACAACACGGACTTCTTTACCGTATTTCTCACCAAAGAGGGCCATAGCTCCCATTTCTTTAGCAGTGTCAATATCTGTTTCAACAGTTTCTACAGCAATTGCTTCCCAGATTTTTTCGTTGACTTGCTGTTCAATGGCACGCAATTCTTCTGGAGTCACGGCTTGGAAGTGCGTAAAGTCAAAGCGAAGGAATTCAACTTCGTTCAGAGATCCTGCTTGTGTCGCATGGTGACCAAGGATATTGTGAAGGGCTGCGTGAAGCAAGTGAGTGGCTGTGTGGTTCTTCATGACACGGTGACGACGGTTGGTATCGATAGCCAAGGTATATTCTTGATTCAAAGCAAGAGGAGCAAGAACTTCAACGGTATGGAGTGGTTGTCCATTTGGTGCTTTTTGAACATCTGTCACAGTAGCCACAACCTTACCTGACTCATCCAAGATTTGACCGTGGTCAGCTACTTGTCCACCCATTTCAGCGTAGAATGGAGTCTCTGCAAAGATGAGAGAGGCAGTTCCTTCTGAAACAGCTTCTACTTCTGCATTGTCCGCCACGATAGCCACCAACTTAGAAGGCAATTGACTAGCATTGTAGTTGAAGACACTTTCCACTAGTGATGATTTTGAAGGGTTTCATTTTGCATCCCCATTGAGCCACCCTTGACAGCTGACGCACGCGCACGTTCTTGCTGTTCTTTCATGGCTGCTTCAAAACCTTCACGGTCTACAGTCATCCCAGCTTCTTCAGCGATTTCTTCTGTCAATTCAACTGGGAATCCGTAAGTGTCGTAGAGTTTGAAGACATCTTGCCCCGCAATAACATTTTGCCCTTTCGCTTTCAAATCAGCTACAATGGTTTCTGCAAAGTGTTGACCTGAGTGAAGAGTACGGGCAAATGACTCTTCCTCGCTCTTAACGATTTTTCTCGATAAAGTCACGTTTTTCAAGCACTTCTGGGTAGTAGCTTTCCATGATTTTTCCAACAGTTGGAACGAGTTTGTAAAGGAAAGGCTCGTTGATACCCAATTTTTGACCGTGCATAGAAGCACGACGGAGAAGACGACGAAGGACATAACCACGACCTTCATTTCCTGGAAGGGCACCATCACCGATGGCAAATGAAAGTGAACGGATGTGGTCAGCGATGACCTTAAAGCTCATGTTGTCGCCATCTTGGTCGTAGACCTTACCTGACAATTTCTCAACTTCACGGATAATCGGCATGAAGAGGTCTGTTTCAAAGTTTGTCTTAGCCCCTTGGATAACGGCCACCAAACGCTCCAAACCAGCGCCCGTATCAATGTTCTTGTGTGGCAATTCCTTGTACTCGCTACGAGGAACAGCAGGGATCTGCGTTAAATTGTGACAAAACGATGTTCCAGATTTCGATGTAACGGTCGTTTTTCGATATCTTCTGCAAGCAGGCGAAGACCGATATTCTCTGGGTCAAAGGCTTCTCCACGGTCAAAGAAAATCTCTGTATCAGGTCCAGAAGGTCCCTGCACCGATTTCCCAGAAGTTGTCTTCGATTGGGATCAAGTGACTTGGGTCCACTCCTACTTCAATCCAGCGGTTGTAAGAATCTTTATCGTCTGGATAGTAGGTCATGTACAGTTTTTCAGCTGGAAAATCAAACCATTCTGGGCTTGTCAAAAGCTCATAAGCCCAAGTGATGGCTTCGTCACGGAAGTAATCCCCGATAGAGAAGTTCCCCAACATTTCAAACATAGTATGGTGGCGAGCTGTTTTTCCTACATTTTCGATGTCGTTAGTACGAATCGCTTTTTGGGCATTGGTAATACGTGGATTTTCAGGGATAATCGTCCCATCAAAATATTTCTTAAGCGTTGCTACCCCAGAGTTAATCCACAAAAGAGTTGGGTCGTTTACAGGAACCAAGCTGACTGATGGTTCTACAGAGTGACCTTTGCTTGCCCAGAAATCAAGCCACATTTGGCGAACTTGAGCACTAGATAGTTGTTTCATAATATCTCCTTATTTACTTGTTTAATTTGATTGGCTTTCCAGCATTTCCACATAGTCAATTGCGACACAGAGGAAATGACTAGGTCTGCATAAGAGTCCTCAAGGACCGTTACGGTGTAAGTCGAGGTCAGATGGAAGATCTCTTTCCGAATTTCGGCAATCAACTGATCGCGATCATCCAGCAATTTGAAATTCAAATCCCAGATATTGCCCTCGATACGAAGCCCCTAGATTATCAAACTCATACTTATCTCGCCAGAAGGTCAACTTCTTACGAATGACGAAATTGGAACCGTTTCCGTAGCTGGATAGTCAAAAGCGAGGAAGCAAAGGTGAAAAATTTCTTTACTAATCTCACTGACTTGCTCACCATTAGGCGTCATAGATGGTAAAAGGTCTTAGGAATCTGGAAGAAAGAGCCCTCTACCTGATAGGCATTTCTCCCTCTATCATCCTTGATATCGAAGCGTTCGCCTCCAAGACGAAACTTTTTGTTTCACGAGAAATGTCTTTCATCAAACACCTCCAAAAAAATCAAAAGACAAGCTCATATCACGAAGGGCGAAAAAAACCGCGGTACCACCTTCATTCAATGAACTTGTCATTCTCTTATTCTTATGCAATTGTCTGATTGAGTAGCATGACTTCCTAGCTTAGATGGCTCGCAGCACCGCCATTTCTCTGGACTAAGACAACTGAAAATCAATTCTCAACTTTCTTATTATATCGTTTTTTTAAAGCTTGCGTCAACTGGGAATCATCTCCCTTGAATCAAATCAATTCCCTGTATCTTTAATTACTCTTTTCAGGAGAACAAAATTAGCCAATATAATTGTTGATATTAAACAAATCCAAAATAACATATTACTCTCTCGCTTTAATATTATCTAGACTGTCAATTGCATATCTACATTCTTTAAGATAAAGCAAACTAATAACAAAATCTAAATGCAAAATCATTCATTAATCAATTCCTCAATTTCCTTTATCCCTTCAAATTCTCCAACACTTTCGAAAAGTTCTATAGCTCGTTTGAAATGTGTATTGGATAATTCCGTATCTTTCAAGGCTAAATAGATTTCACCTAACCCTCTATAGCTACAAGCTTGAGAAATCACATCATCAGTTTCTAAAGATTGTTCCAATGACAGATTCATGAATGTAAGAGCTTCATCAAGGTTGTTTAATTTAAATCTCACATAGCCTTGTTCGTAGTTATTCACAGCTTTCTTTAGATTATCATTTGGAAAATGTTCTTCAACTATCTTCTCTTCATCTTCAATGAGTTTTAAAGCCTTATGAAAATCACCCTGATCTCTGTAAATCATAGCTAATTGATGTAATCCAATGTGTTCATTTTCTTTATCCTCATTTTGTTGAGCCAATAAAATGTATTTCTCAAAGATACGGGTACACGAGGCATAGTCTTTTTCTGCCAATAATAAATACCCCATCAGATTTAAAAGGCTAAAATCTGTACAGGTATCAATGGAAAAATCTTGTTCAACCAACTTTTTAGCTTCTGATGTTTTTCCCTCCAGAAACAAGTCCCAAGCTGTATCAAGTTTAGAGTCCATCTATTTCCCCTTTCAACTACAAACAACCTTCATAAAATAGAATCACTCAACAAGAATATACTATTCTCTATCTATTAAGACTTAATCTTATAAACCATTAATCTACATTAAAATAATCATAAATCTCTTTAAAGAGAGGCAGCAATATTCCTTGCTCTTCTTTGTCTAAATTATATTCAGAAACTAGCTCATCCATATAGTCAAATACAGTGAAATGTTTTTTTATTCCATTCATAACAAGCGCAAAATTTCAAATCATTAAGTTCCGTTTTATTAAACTCTTTTAACTTCTTCATATCAATTCTAGTGATTGGATGAGAAATACCATCTAGAGTACTGTAAATCGTTTTTCCTAGTAAATAATCTGTCGTGGTATCAAATAATTTTGCTAATTTGACAACGGCGTCTAAATTAGGCTCTAAAGTTCCATTCTCCCAACGAAAATAAGTACCTTGTTATACACCAATCATCTCAGAAATTTGTACCTGAGTTAACTTCTTGATCTTTATCAGTTCCTTCAGACGATCTCCCAAAAAATCATTATTAAACATTGTATACTCTTAAATATTCTAAACGGTATAAAACGGAATTATTCCATAAGAAATATTTATTTGGATATTAAATATTCTATTGAGAGTATTATAGCATAAAAGGAGGTAAAAGCATATGTAGCGAGTAGTCAATTTTAAAAATTTTAATGAAGGAGGTGGAATTCAACAAATAAAAAAATCTTGAAACAAATGCGCCGTTATTTCACTTATCACTATTTTTATCCTCAATTTTCATATTACTAAACACAGCAACTATCATAGAAAAACATACAGTTACAAAAATTGCCTTCTATATAAAAAACGAACCAGCGTGACTGATTCGTTTCGTGACTTCTAACTCCTACTTCCGATACATTTTAAATTGTAGGAAGAGGTCGCTATATTTGCCTGTCCATTTATGGTCAAATTTCTCATAAACTTCCAAGTGTTTCATGGTATCAGCGTCTGGATAGAAGGATTTATCTTCCTTGGTCTCCTCTGGGAGCATTTCCTTGGCTGGTAGGTTTGGTGTTGAGTAACCTACATACTCCGCATTTTTCAGAGCATTTTCGGGTTTCAACATAAAGTTGATAAAGGCATAGGCTGCATCTTGGTTTTTCACAGTTTTTGGAATGACCATGTTGTCAAACCAGAGATTGCTGGCCTCAGTCGGAACGACATACTTGAGGTTAGGATTTTTCTCCAACATCTGGCTGGCTTCCCCAGAGAAAGTCACACCGATAGCAGCGTTGTTCTGAATCATGTAACCCTTCATCTCGTCCGCCACAATGGCCTTGATATTTGGAGTTAGTTTGTAGAGCTTATCCACTGTCTCTTCCAGCTGCTGAGGATCCTTGGAGTTGAGACTGTAACCGAGTGAGTTAAGCCCGAGTCCCAGTACCTCACGCGCCCCATCAAAGAGCATGATGGAATCCTTGTATTCTGGTTTCCAGAGGTCATCCCAATGCTCAGGCGCCTCCTCTACCATGGTTTCATTGTAGACAATTCCCAAGGTCCCCCAGAGAAGTATGGGATGGAGAATTTATTGCCCGGATCAAATGACTGGTTGAGGAACTCTGGTCCGATATTTTCGATTCCTTCAATCTTTGAATAATCGAGTGGTACCAAGAGGTCTTCGTCCTTCATCTTGTTGATCATGTACTCACTTGGGATGGCAATATCGTAGGTTGTTCCACCTTGCTTGATTTTGGTATACATAGCTTCGTTAGAATCAAAGGTCTCATACTGGACTTGGATTCCTGTTTCTTCTGTGAATTTCTCCAAGAGTTCGGGATCGATATAGTCCCCCCAGTTGTAAATAACCAGTTTTTGACTATCTCGACTGTTGATTTTGCTGTCTAAATGAGTCGCAATTCCCCATAAGACAAGGATAATCGCTACAATTCCTGCTAAAAATGAATAGAGTTTTTTCATGCTTGCTCCTCCTTCTCACGTGAGATAAAGTAATAGCCAACAACTAGGATAATACTAAAGAGAAAGACAAGGGCAGACAGGGCATTGATCTCTAACGAAATCCCCTTCCGAGCACGAGAGTAAATCTCGACTGATAGAGTCGAAAAGCCATTTCCCGTTACAAAGAAGGTCACGGCAAAATCATCCAGCGAATAGGTGAAGGCCATGAAATAACCTGCAATGATAGACGGTGTCAGGTAAGGAAGCATGATCTCCTTAAACATCTGAAACTGACTGGCACCAAGGTCATAAGCCGCGTGAATCATATCATCATTCATTTCCTTGAGACGAGGCAAGACCATCAACACTACGATAGGGATGGAAAAGGCCACGTGACTAGATAGAACCGTCAAAAAGCCAAGTGAAAACTTGAGCTGGGTAAAGAGAATCAAGAAGCTGGCACCAATCATAACGTCAGGCGCAACCATGAGGATATTATTGAGTGATAAAAAGGCTTCTTGGTATTTCTTACGAGACTGGTAGATATAGATAGCACCAAAAGTCCCGACAATGGTCGCAATCAAGGCTGATAGAAAGGCCAAGAAAAAGGTTTGGGTTAGAATCAACATGAGACGACCATCACCAAACATGGTTTGAAAATGGCTCAAGCTAAAGCCTGTAAAACTGTTCATATCATCGCCAGCATTAAAGGCATAGCCAATCAAGTAAAAAATTGGCAAGTAAAGGATGATAAAGACAAAGGCTAGGTAGAGATTGGCAAATTTTTTCATCGTTCTCTCCTTTCCTTGGTCACCCACATGGTGAGAAACATGGTCAGGATGAGAATCACACCAATGGTTGAACCCATACCGTAGTTGTCATTTGTCAGGAAGTTCTGCTCAATAGCCGTTCCCAGCGTAATAACACGGTTCCCACCGATCAAACGTGTCAGCATGAAAAGACTCAAACTAGGAATAAAGACTGATTGGACACCACTTCTTACCCCGTTCATCGATAAAGGGAAGATAACGTGGCGGAAGGTTTCCCACTTGGTCGCACCGAGGTCATAGCTGGCATTGATAAGATTGTTATCCATATCATCCAAGACATTGAAAATCGGCAAAATCATAAAGGGAAGCTCGATGTAGCTTGCGACAAAGATAAAGGAGAAATCGGTAAAGAGCAACTGCTGCGAACCGATTCCGATGAATTCCAAGAATTGGTTAATAGACCCATTTTGACCAAAAATCCCGATAAAGGCATAAGCCTTGAGGAGCAGATTAATCCATGTAGGCAGGATTATCAGCATGAGCCAGAGTTGACGGTGCTTGAGACGAGTCAAAAAGAGGGCTGTTGGATAGCTGATAAGAAGTGTCACTAGAGTTACAATCCCAGCATAGATCACAGAGTTGAAGCTCATTTTAAGATAGGTCAAGTTTTGTGACGCAAAGTAGGATTTATAGTTTTCTAAACTAAATTGTCCTTCGATGTTGAAAAAGGATTGACGAAAATCAAGACCAAGGGTGCGAGAACAAAGAGGGCAATCCAAAGCATGTAGGGCACTACAAAGAGTTTAGAGGTTGTTTTCTTCATCTCTTTCCTCCTCGATCGCGTTAATCAGACCTGCTTCTTGCTCTTCGATTTCTACGTATTCTTCGATACGAGCATCGAACTCTTCTTCGGTTTCGTTGAGACGCATGATGTGAATGTCTTCTGGTTCAAAGTCCAGACCGATTTCCTCACCCACAATGGCCTTACGAGTCGAGTGGATCATCCATTCATTTCCGAGTTCGTCATAGGCGATAATCTCGTAATGAACCCCACGGAAAAGCTGGGTATCAACCTTAACTTGGAGCTTGCCTTCTTCAGGAAGGGTAATGCGCAAGTCCTCTGGACGAATGACAACCTCAACTGGCTCATTTGGCTTCATCCCACCATCGACCGCTTCAAAGCGTTTGCCGTTAAACTCAACCAAGTAGTCCTCAATCATGGTTCCTGGCAAGATATTGGACTCACCGATAAAGGTGGCAACAAAGTGGTTGATCGGCTCGTCGTAGATGTCCACAGGCGTTCCAGACTGAACAATCTCGCCATCGTTCATAACGAAAATCCAGTCACTCATGGCGAGGGCTTCCTCCTGATCGTGAGTGACAAAGACAAAGGTAATTCCCAATCGTTGTTGCAGTTCACGCAGTTCGTACTGCATGTCTGTTCGCAATTTCAAGTCCAGCGCTGACAAGGGCTCATCCAACAAGACCACACGGGGCTGGTTGATAATGGCACGAGCAATGGCCACACGCTGACGTTGTCCTCCAGAGAGTTTACGGATGGAACGTTTTTCATACCCTTCCAACTGAACCATCTTGAGAACTTCCGCTACACGTTGCTCGATTTCTTTCTTGTCAATCTTACGCAAGCGGAGTGGAAAGGCAACATTTTCAAACACATTCATATGTGGAAACAAGGCATAGGATTGGAAGACTGTATGGATATCTCGTTTATTAGTTGGGATATCATTGATTCGCACCCCATCCAGTAAAATATCCCCTGTCGTCGCATCCAGTAAACCTGCAATGATGTTTAGGATGGTTGATTTCCCAGAACCTGATGCACCTAGTAGTGTATAGAACTTCCCTTCTTCCAACTCAAAGTTAATGTCTTTGAGAACCTTGGTGTTGCTGTCTTCAAAAACTTTAGAGACGTTTTTGAATTCAATAATTGGTTTTTTCAATTCCTCTAAATTCCTTCTTCTTCGTAAATTAACAGATTGGGACCTTGTTAGAATGCTAGACACAAGCGTAGGAAATAAATTGACCTAAACCTCATTTAGCGATAAAATCCCAATCTTTGAATGCTATGTAAAAATAATGTTATTCGTGTTCACCTAAGATACGAACTTCTCGCTCTAAGGTAACACCTGAATGTTCTTTAACTTTTTCAATGACAGACTCAATTAAGTCTTCATAATCTCTTGCAGTCCCATCGGCTACATTAATCATAAAACCTGCATGTTTTTCTGAGACTTCGACACCACCGATACGGTAGCCCTTCAAACCAGCTTCTGAAATCAACTGACCTGCAAAATGCCCCACTGGACGCTTAAAGACTGAACCACAAGATGGGTATTCTAGAGGTTGTTTGAGTTCGCGAAGGTGCGTCAAGCGGTCCATCTCTTGCTTGATAACCTGATGATTTCCTGGAGCTAGGGCAAATTTAGCTGACAAGACAATGGCCCCAGAATCCTGAATAGCTGAATGGCGGTAACCAAAAGCCAAATCCTTGGCAGATAAGGTCTCGATTTCCCCTTCCTTGGTCAAAATTTGACAAGACTGCAAGATATGGGCAATCTCTCCTCCGTAGGCACCTGCATTCATAAAGACAGCGCCTCCGATGCTCCCTGGAATCCCGCAAGCAAACTCAAAACCAGTCAAACTATGACGAAGGGCAATACGTGTCGTTTCGATCAAGTTGGCTCCTGCTTCTGCTTCGATGGTATAGCCATCAACCGAAACGTTATTAAGCTTATCGCACAAGATGACAAAACCACGGATTCCACCTTCACGAACAATGATATTACTGGCATTTCCTAGCACCATCCAGGGAATATTCTCTTGATTGGCAAATTGGACGACACGGGCCATCTCATAGCGATTACGTGGCAAAACTAGATAATCCGCTCGACCTCCAACCTTGGTATAGGTATAGGTCTTCAAAGGTTCCTTGAAACGAATATCAATTCCTTCTAATTGTTCTTGTATTTTAGTTACTAATGTCATATCTCTCATCCTTTTGTAAAGTCATTTCATTATACCATTTTTAAAGGCTTTTGACGAACCGAAAAATGGAAGCATCAAAGCATTGCATAAAAAAAGAGGTGAACCTCTTTTTATGATGATTTTTTCCAAAATGTAGATTTTGTAAGCCAGACAAAGGCCAGTACTTCTACAAGAAGAATGCCCTCCACTACAAGTGGATTTGCAATCCAGCCTACCTGAGATAAGGCTGGAGCCAAGTCAAACAAGGCATGCAAACCATAGGCAGCAAGGAGGTAGATCCATTTCTTTTTACGAACACTTTGATAGACCCAGATAGAGAGACCAATTTGCAGAACCAGAGCAAGCACACGCTCAACTCCTAGTAAATAAACCTGCCACACAGAAAGAGACTGAACCGTTTCGAGTGTTGTCTTTGGAAGAAGATTAGCCACATCAGTATTTGAGGACTGGATGAGTGAAAAGAGGATCAACAAACTGATCAAGCTTCCCATCCCAAGATAGAGCAACTCCAAACCTCCATGTCCCAAGCCATAAGCCAAAGCGTCTTTCTCTTCTAGACTTCTCTTTTTCTCCAACCATTTAAAAAAGACAAGACGAGCTGTTTCCTCAAAGAGGGCAGCCATAGCGATTCCATAAAGGACGTATAAGAAAGGCTGCTCCTGCATGAGAGGAATGGTTCCATCTTTTTGCGGATGGAGTACCAGAAGATGAACCATCTTCTCTAACACTTGAGAAGAAACGAAAAATGCGATTGCCCCCAAGCCCATCACTGCAAGAGAGATTTTAAACCGTTTTTTGGCATACCAAGTTCCACCTACTAGAATGAGAACTAAAGCGATCATGGTAAGGATAATATGTAGTGTCATCTTTTTCTCCTATTCTGATTTATCAATATCTTTCTTCATCTCGTCAACGTTAAATTTAGCAAATAAATACTGGCGATCTTGGACTGGAAAACGTTGGTCCAATTGATCAACAGCTCCCACCTCGATCATGCCTTCCTTGATAACAAAGTCCATCACGTGTCCACCAAAAGTCAAATCATCTGAGATAAAGTGCAAATGGTAACCCGCAACACTCACTCCATGGAAAATCTCCGGTGTCCAAAATCCAACAATGGTTCCCGATACATTTTCACGTCTATATTCAGGTTGGTGAGTCGCCACATCAGCAAACTTGGTGTCAGGGGTGGATTTAGGAATCATCCGCACATGCATTTGTGAAAATTCCCCATGAATCTTGATGGAACGAAAGAGATTTTCCCCATCGTAGTAGGACTCAATTCGTTTTTCCAATTCCTTGTCCGTCATCTCAAAGCGCTGGCGGAAAATCACTTCTGCCTGATGGGGAACAACTGCCGCATAAGGGATAAGGGCATCAGGTACAACCTCAACAATTTCAGGTTGTTCCCCTGAACCCTTGGCTTGATAAGCCTTGCCATCAAGGACAATCAACTCCCCATCAATCGAATCAAGGGTTCCCAAACCAAGGTCACCATGCTCCAACAATTCTCCCACTGTCATGGTTCCGCCATAGAGGCCAGCCATTAGGGCACCTAGAGTATTGTATTGAAATAATTTAACCGGTTCCTGCACTTTTCTATCCATTCTCTTTCTTATCTTCTGTTCAATGAATCATCATACTTTCTAAGTATACCACATTTGCTCCTAGATGTGAAAGGGAGAAATGCTTTTCCCATTGCCAAGCAGGCAAAAAAAAGGTACAATGTAACAAAATCAACGGAGGTCTGGAATGAAGAAAGAAAGTAAATACCAAGCAGTCGTTTCCTTTCTAAAAAAGGGGATCGAATCAGGAAAATTTCCAACAGGTAGCCGGCTTCCCTCCATCCGTCAACTGAGCCAAGACTTCCACTGTAGCAAGGACACTATCCAACGAGCCCTACTGGAATTACGCCATGAACAATACCTCTATGCCAAACCACAGAGTGGCTACTATGTTCTGGAACAGGGCCAGCATCAGGACTTGGAAATCGAAGTCACTGACGAACACGCCAGTGCTTATGACGATTTCAGACTCTGCGTCAATGAAACACTAATTGGAAGAGAAAACTACCTCTTCAACTACTATGACAACCAAGAAGGCCTTGAGGAACTGAGACAATCTGTCCATCAACTCCTCTTTGACCAAGCCCTCTACTGCAAACCCGACCAACTGGTTCTATCATCTGGCACCCAGCAAGCTCTCTTTATCCTTTCTCAGATTAACTTTCCGAGCGAGGGAGAGGAGATTTTGGTTGAACAGCCGACTTACCACCGAATGAATCGTCTCTTGGTCGCTCAAGGATTGGCCTACCAGACCATTGAACGCCGAATTGATGGCATTGACCTTGAAGAACTGGAAGAACAGTTCAAATCTGGGAAAATCAAGTTTTTCTATACCATTCCTCGCTTCCACTATCCCCTAGGCCATTCCTATTCTGATCAGGAAAAGAGGGCTATTCTGGATCTAACAAATCAGTATGGTGTATATATCGTCGAGGATGACTATTTAGGGGACTTAGATCCTAGAAAGGGTCAAACCTTCCACTATCTGGATACTAAGGATCGAGTCATTTATATCAAGTCCTTCTCAACCAGTCTCTTTCCAGCCCTTCGTATTACCGCCCTCATTCTCCCAAATGCTCTAAAAGAGACCTTTGTTTCCTACAAAAATATCCTGGACTATGACAGCAATCTCATCATGCAAAAGGCGCTCTCTCTTTACATCGACAGTCAGTTATTTGAAAAAAATCGACTGGCCAGACTGACCCTTCAAGAGAACTATCAGACTCGGATGAAGGAGCTACTTGAAAAAAACACCTGTCCCTTGCCCTACTATCCTCTACACGATGGCCTTCTCCTTGATTTGAGACACTATCCTAAAATCGCCAGTTTAAAGCATAGCTCACTCAAACTAGACTTTTTTGAGAAGGCTTATTTGGATGCCTGTCCTTATCAGTTCGCCAAAGTCTCTCTTGAAAATCTAGAAGCACTATTACAATACATAAAAGCAGAATTGGATTAAAGTCCAACTCTGCTTTCTTTTTATTGTTCAACTTCTGTTAGTTTCGCTGCTTTTTCTAGATAGGTTTGATAAGTTCCGTCATCTTTCAGTTTTTTTGGATAACCTTATCCACTACTGCTTTCAAGTCTGATTGATTCTTCTTGATGGCAACGGCATTGGCTTCGCCATCTTTCATCGTCAAAGTAGCTGTCGCAACGACAAGGTCGGAGTTTTTACCAGCGTAACTAAGAGCCACTGGTTCATCCATATGAACAGCATCCACTTTCCCACCCTGCAACTCATTGACTGCTTCACCCATATTGGTCAAGGATGTCAATTGGGCATTTGGCAATTGTTCCTTGACCATGGTTTCTGGAACAGTTCCCTTTTGAGCTGCGATATTAGCACTTGCAAGGTTTGAAATATCCTTGTATTTGTCTAAATCGGCTTTTCTAACCAAGAAACTCATCTTGTTTTCATAGTAAGGAATTGAAAAATCAAAGACTTCCTTTCTCTCATCTGTGGCACTAATTCCTGCAATGGCTAAGTCAGCCTTTCCAGTTTGAAGACTGGTCAAGACATTGTCAAAACTCATACTAGAGATTTCTAGCTTAACTCCAAGTTCATCCGCAATCGCTTGAGCCATATCAATATCTGCCCCAACCACTTGGTTTTTACCATCAACCAAGGCTTGGAATTCAAATGGCGCATAGTCTGGGCTAGTCGCCACAACTAGCTTCCCTTTTTGTTTGATAGCATCCACAGCAGACTGGGAACTATCCGTACTGGATTGACAAGCTACTAAAACCATGCTGGCTAGCATGCTACACACAACTAATATCCATTTCTTGACCTTCATAAATAAACAACCTTTCTGTTATTTATGAATAATTATAACTCATCTGAAAAATACTTGTCAACGTTTTTTCTTGCATTTTTCATAAAATATAGTTATAAAAAAATAGAAATTCAGCGATTAGTTTATCTATCTATTGGGAACTTATTTTTCAAAAATCATTTATCATATCTTGATGTTGCTGGTTTTACAATTTCAATATTTTGTATGTCCATATGATCAAATAATCCTAATTCTAAAGTTTCATCACTTGATTTGTAGAAATAGAATTTTCAGATGAAACTAAATACAAAATTGTAAGCACTTGAGCCTCATCACCATTCGGATAACTATCTGAATATTTAGTATAAACATTTAAGAGTTTTTCCGCTCTCACTTCGATTCCCGTTTCTTCATAAAACTCTCGCACTAAAGTTTCTAAAGCCGATTCACCTAATTCAATAGCACTTTCACCTGGTAATCCCCACGTTCCTTTATCTGCTCGTTTTTTGTAATAAAATTTTTTCCTGATTGACTTAATATTCCTAGGTAAAATTTAAAAATTATTTTTATCTTTCCCAACTTTTTTTCTTATATTCTGTATGTAGTCCATTACTCACCTCTGATAAAAGAAACCATCAATACAACGAAAGCTTACTATTAAAAAGTAAGCTTTCACAATCATTTTATCATTTGAATACTTTATAATTCTACAATCTTACCTGTTTCAAAGTAAACAACCCATTCACAGATATTTTTTGCGTAGTCTCCGATACGTTCCAAGAAGGAAATAACCTGGAAGTAATCGCGTCCTGTAACTATAGCTTCAGGATTTTTCTTGATTTCTTCTGTAGCCAATTCACGAATGCTGTCAAAGTAATGGTTGATTTTTTCATCCATAGCCGCTACTTCGTAGGCTTGATCCACAGTGCCGTTCAGGTAGAGATCCAGAGCTGCTTCGACGAAATTCTTCACGTCGCGTCCCATCTGTTTGATTTCTTCTTCAACGGCAGGGATACGTTGCTCCCCTTTCATGCGAATGGTTGCCTCAGCGATAGAGACTGCATGATCTCCCATGCGTTCGACGTCTGAAACCGCCTTGAGAACGGTCAAGACGGTACGAAGGTCCTGAGAAACAGGTTGCTGAAGGGCAATGATTTCAAATGATTTCTTCTCCAGCTTAATTTCATATTCATTCACTTCCGCATCTTTGTCGATAACTTCTTTTGCTAAATCACGGTCATGAGTGACAAAGGCACGCACTGTGCGATTGATCTGCGAAAGCACTTCTTGTCCCATTGCGTAGAACTGGTTGTGCAATTTCTCTAAATCTTCTTCAAATTGAGATCGTAACATCTTTCAACTCCTTATCCAAATTTTCCTGTAATATAGTCTTCTGTTTCCTTGTTTTGTGGGTTGAGGAACATCTTCTTCGTATCATTAAACTCAATCAAATCTCCATCTAGGAAAAAGCCAGTCTTATCAGAGATACGAGAAGCCTGCTGCATGGAACGTGTTACCAAGAGCATGGTATATTTATCCTTTAGACCATACAAGGTTTCCTCAATCTTACCAGCCGAGATAGGATCCAAGGCTGAAGTTGGTTCGTCCAAGAGGATAATTTTAGGGCTGGTTGCCAAAACACGAGCAACACAGACACGTTGCTGTTGACCTCCTGAGAGACCAATAGCCGAATCATGCAGACGGTCCTTGACCTCATCCCAGATAGAAGCACGTTGCAAGGCTTTTTCTACTGCTTCATCAAGGACTTGTTTATCCTTGACCCCATTGATACGTAGTCCGTAAACAACATTTTCGTAGATAGACATAGGGAAGGGATTGGGCTGTTGGAAAACCATGCCGATTTCCTTACGCAATTCAACTGTATCTGTACGAGGACTATAGATATTGTGACCATTATAAATCACTGTCCCAGTTGTTGTCACCTCAGGGTTTAAATCTCCCATGCGGTTGATGGCCTTGAGAAGAGTTGACTTTCCTGAACCTGATGGACCAATGAGGGCGGTTATTTCCTTGGGTTGGAAAGAAAGGGAAACACTATTCAAGGCCTTCTTTTTGTTGTAATAAACGGACAGGTCTTTAACCTGCAAAATCGGTTCTGTCATGCTGTTTCCTTTCTAACCAAAGTGTCCCGTTACATAGTCATTGGTTGACTGTAGCTTGGCATTTTGGAAAATATTGGACGTCTTATCATACTCAATCAAATCACCCAAGTAGAAAAATCCAGTGTAGTCACTTGCACGGGCAGCCTGCTGCATACTGTTGGGTAACGATGATGATGGTAAAGTCTTTCTTCAACTCCAGCATGGTTTCTTCCAGTTGGGCTGTCGCAATCGGATCCAAGGCTGACGCTGGCTCATCCATCAAGAGAATATCTGGCTTGACAGAGATAGCGCGAGCGATACAGAGCCGTTGTTGCTGACCTCCAGAAAGCATCAAGGCTGATTTGTGGAGGTCGTCTTTGACCTGATCCCATAGGGCAGCCTGTCTTAGAGAGGTTTCTACAATTTCATCAAGAACTTTCTTGTCCTTAACACCTGCACGTTCATGAGCAAAAGTGATGTTGCGGTAAATAGACTTGGCAAATGGATTTGGCCGTTGGAAGACCATTCCAATATGCTTGCGCATCTCATAAACATTGATTTCAGGACGGTTGACATCAATCCCTTGATAGAGGATTTGCCCTGTCACCTTAGCGATATCAATGGTATCATTCATCCGATTGAGACTGCGGAGATAGGTAGATTTCCCAGAACCTGACGGTCCAATCAAGGCAGTAATTTTATTTTTTTCGAATTGCATATCCACGCCCTTGATGGATTCATTCTTACCATAGTAAACATGTAAATCCTTAGTAGAGAGGGCCACTTTTTCTTCTGGAAAAGTAATGATATGCCTTTCATCCCAGTTATATTTTGACATGGCTTCTCCTTTAGGCAGCGGTTAATTTCTTATGTAGATAGCTTCCGAGTTTACGTGCTCCAAAGTTAAAGATTAAGATAAAGATTAGGAGCACCGCAGCAGAACCTGCTGAAACAAGTGTTCCATCAGGAATGGTTCCTTCACTGTTGACTTTCCAGATATGAACAGCCAAGGTTTCTGCTTGACGGAAGATTGAGATTGGACTACTTACGCTGAGAACATTCCAGTTAGACCAGTCAAGAGCTGGTGCAGATTGACCTGCTGTGTAGATAAGGGCTGCAGCTTCACCAAAGATACGACCTGATGCAAGCACGATCCCCGTTACAATTCCAGGAAGAGCTTCAGGAATCACGACATGAAGGACAGTTTCCCAACGAGAAAGTCCCAGCGCCAAACCAGCTTCACGTTGCGTATGGTGAACGTGCTTCAAACTATCCTCAACATTACGAGTCATCTGTGGAAGATTAAAGACTGTTAAAGCCAAGGCACCAGAAATAATCGAAAATCCATACTCGAACTGGACTACAAAGATGAGGTAACCAAAGAGACCTACAACAACGGATGGTAGAGAAGACAAGATTTCAATACAGGTACGGACAAAATTTGTAATCCGACCTTTTTTAGCATACTCTGCTAGGAAAATTCCAGCCCCCATTGATAAAGGTACAGAGATGAATAAGGTAATCACCAAAAGGAAAAAGGAATTATAGAGCTGAATCCCAATACCACCACCTGCTTGATATGAGGATGATTTTCCAGTCAAGAAAGACCAAGAAACATGAGGTAAGCCTCGAACCAAGATATAAAGAATCAAGGAAGCTAGAATGGTCACAATGATTCCTGCGATGGTGTAGAGGACAGCTGTTGCAAGTTTATCTAATTTCTTAGCGTGCATAGTTTTTCTTTCCTCTCTCTTTCGTAATCAATTTAATCACACTGTTAAAGGCCAGACTCATCAAGAGCAATACTAAGGCCAGTGACCAAAGAACATTATTATCAACAGTTCCCATAACGGTATTACCAATTCCCATGGTCAATACAGATGTTAAAGTCGCTGCTGGTGTCGTCAATGAAGTTGGAACAACTGCTGAGTTACCAACAACCATCTGAATTGCAAGGGCTTCACCGAAAGCACGCGCCATACCAAAGACTACAGCCGTAAAAATACCTGAACGAGCAGCCTTCAAGGTTACACGCCAGATAGTTTGCCAACGAGTAGCTCCCATGGCTAAACTAGCTTCACGATAGTGACGAGGAACTGCACGTAAGCTATCAGTTGTCATGAAGGTTACAGTCGGCAAAATCATAACAAAGAGAACGAAAATCCCTGATAAAATACCAAAACCTGTTCCACCAAAGACAGTACGTACAAATGGTACCACGACCTGCAAACCGATAAATCCATATACTACTGAAGGAATCCCAACTAAGAGTTCAATAGCAGGTTGCAAAATCTTAGCTCCTTTTGGAGACACTTCTGTCATAAAGACTGCTGCACCAATGGCAAATGGTGTTGCAATAAGAGCTGACAGGATGGTAACAATAAAGGAACCTAAAATCATTGGAAGGGCACCAAATTGTTTACCTGACGGATTCCAGGTTGCACCAAAAAGAAAATCAAAGATATTCACACCATTAACAAAGAAGGTTGACAAACCTTTTTGAGCTACAAAGATCAAAATCATTGCAACAATGATAACAATCAAAGATAGGCAGGCAAAGGTTAGCCCTTTTCCTAATTTCTCAAGACGAGAGTTTTTTGAAGGAGAGAGCAATTTTTTTGAAAGTTCTTCTTGATTCATTATTGACTCCCTTCTATCGCTGTTACGGTACCTGACGCATCTTTTTGGACTTTCATTTCATTGATGGAAATATAGCCCATGCCCTTAACAATTCCTGTCTGGGCTTCGTCTGAGAGGATGAATTTTAAAAATTCAGTCGCCAACTCATTCGGCTGACCTAGGGTATACATGTGTTCATAAGACCACAAAGGCCAGTTGTTGGTTGTTACATTTTCAGTTGTCGGTTCATATCCATTGAGCTTCATGGTCTTGACCGAGTCATCCACATAGGCAAAGGCAAGATAAGAAATGGCTCCTGGAGTTTGGGAGACAATGGACTTGACCATTCCATTAGAATCCTGTTCTTGGCTCTGCATCGCCGCCTGACCATTCATTACGACATTGTCAAAGGTTGCTCGCGAACCAGAACTTGCTGCACGGTTAATAATCGAAATTGCAAGGTCTTTTCCCCCAACCTCTTTCCAGTTAGTCACTTCACCAGTAAAGATTTTACGAAGTTGCTCAATTGTCAGATTTTCAACATCCACTTCCTTGTTCACAATTACTGCCAGACCAGCTACTGCAACCTTATGGTCCACAAGCGCTGAAGCGTCAATTCCATCTTTTTCCTCCGCAAAAACGTCAGAGTTTCCAATATCAACCGCTCCTGACTGCACTTGGGAAAGTCCTGTTCCCGAACCTCCACCTTGAACGTTGACTGTTTTTCCAATGTTTCTTGAACCAAATTCGTCTGCTGCTGCTTCGACCAGAGGCTGAAGGGCAGTTGAACCAACGGCTGTCATGGTTTCTCCACGATCAATCCAGCTTGCACATCCCGCTAGAGAACCTGCAAGTAAAAATGTCGCAAGAGATAGGACGAGCTTTTTTCTTTTTTTCACTATTTTTCTCCTTGAACATAATGATGAATGTTCTGATTTCTTTCAGTTCCTATCATGACAATCAGTAATGATAAGATTTGGTTTACGATTTATAGACTGGAAGCCCCTTAAGGACCAGTCGGTTCATCACATAATATAAGTAAAAATGAAAGACTATCAGAAAAAACTCATACTTCCAATATAACATAGAATAGATTCTTTTGACTAGCTTTTTCACTTGAATCTGAGGCCTTTTTGGATAATAATTTTTTAAAACATTTCCAGTAACTTTTGCAAAGCCCAGACCGTTTCCTTGAACCACAACTTGATACCAGCCATTTGGTAGACTTTCAGCTAGTTGAACTGTTTCCCCAGCCACATATTTTACAAAGTCCTCATCCTTGATTTCGACCTTTTTGTTTCACCTGACTTGGTTTCAAGGCTAATCCCAGAGCAAAAGCTTGGTTCTGAAGCGTTTCTTCTTAAAAGTACCCAGATGAAGTCCATTACGGGTAATTTTGAGTTTCCCTAGATCAGGTAACATATCTGGCAAGAGATAGAGTTGGTCTCCAAAAGTTTGTAGAAGGCCAGTTAGTGATATTTTAAGATGTTTTTGAGCAAACTCTTGCCACAAGTTCTGCTGTTCGCGACTGAGATTAGTCTTGCTGGCTTTGAATTTGGGTGCTGGATTTTCTCCCTTAAACTGCAAATGGGCAACAAACTGACCTTCTCCCTTAAAATGGTGTGGGTACATCCGAGCCGTTTCAGGAAGATCAATTCCTGCTACCATACCATTCACATGCTCGACTGGAAGCAATTCAAAATCATAAGTATCTAGTAACCAGTGAACGATTTCTTCATTTTCCTCTGGTGCCCAGGTACAGGTCGAATAAACCAGACGGCCACCTTCTGCAAGCATGGTGACTGCATCTTCTAAAATATCTCTTTGGAGACTGGCACATTGGCTCGGATAGTCGAGGTTCCAATAGTCCATGGCATCTGGTTGTTTACGGAACATCCCTTCACCCGAGCAAGGAGCATCAAGGACAATCACATCAAAGTATCCTTTAAAGACCTTGGCTAAGCGATCCGCAGACTCATTGGTCACGACTACGTTTGTAGCTCCAAACCGTTCCATATTTTCCACTAAAATCTTAGCCCGCTTGCTTGAAATTTCATTGGAAACAAGGACGCCCTGATTAGCCAGATAAGCGGCCAATTGAGTGGATTTCCCACCTGGCGCTGCCGCCAAGTCCAAGACCTTCATACCAGGACTTGGTTGAGCTACCTGAGCCACCATTTGGGCTGCAGGCTCTTGCGAATAAACGAAACCTGTCACGTGCTCTGGAGACTTTCCAGAGACCTTACCATAATGCCCCCAAGGTGTATGAGGAATAGCATCCGCAAACGATAGCTGACTTTCTTTTTAAGGGATTAACCCGAAAAGCCGATACCGCTTCCTGTTTAAAAGAGGCAAGAAAATCTCTTGCCTCATCTTCTAGTATCTCTTCATATTTTTTTCAACAAATCCTTCTGGAAATTGCATTTAAATTTCTTTCCTTTCATAAATGTAGGACTGAATCTCTTCTTGCATCTCGATTGGCACCAACATGACCGGCTGGCGTGTTTGAAAATCAACAGGCTCACCAGAAACCGTAAGAAGACGATAGCCTAGACTTTCCCCTAGGATACTTGCAGCAGCATAATCCCAAGGTTGCAAGTAGGTGATATAGGTCAGCAGACGACCAGACAAAACCTTGGCAAAACTAATGGCCGCACTACCATAGACACGGACTCCCAACGCTGCTCGACCCAAATCAGCCAAGCCCCATTCATTGGTTTCAAACATACCTGAGTTACCAGCCACTAAAAATTCTTGAAGAGGTTTCTTTTTAAAAGTTGGTAAGGTCTCATTATTACGACATGGAGGAAAGGCACCACCACCATGGTAACAATCCCCTTTCATGACATCATAAATGATACCAAATTTCCCAACCCCATTCTCAAAGTAGGCCAACATCACGGCAAAATCTTCCTTCTGAGCGACAAAGTTATTGGTACCGTCAATGGGATCGATCACCCAAACAGAACCTTGACCGACTGCAGCACGTAAACAACCCTCTTCCGCGCAAATCAAGTCCTTAGGATAGGAGGACCTGATCCGATCAACCAAGAGTTGCTGAACCTCCTTGTCCAAACGTGTCACCAAGTCAGTAGGGGAAGACTTGCGCTCAACCTGTAAATCTTCTTTCATGTGAGCCAAAATATAGGCAGCAGCTTCTTGCACAATCTGTTTGGCAAATTCAAATTTAGTTTCCAAGAGAAATCTTCCCTTCTCTTTTTTCTTTTGCTAATTGAACTGCATGATAGAAGGAATAACCGCTCGCTGTCTCAAATTCGCGACCTAAACGTTTTTCTTCGCTTTTGCTCGGAACCACAGACTTAAATTTCTTGTAAGAATCTAGCAGTTTTTTAGCTTCTACCTTGTCTTCATAGGCAGCTTCAACATCATTAAAAAAAGAAAGCACTGAAGCAAGTTCTTCAGTGCTCCACGACAAATCTAGTGGGTAACTATACTGTTTGTTCATCTATCCAATACCAGCTCTCAATGTTGCTTCTTTCAATTCTTGTTTACGGTAACTACGAGGGAGAAAAGCACGAATCTCATCTTCATTAAAACCGATCTGCATGCGTTTGGTATCTATAATAATTGGGCGACGCAAAAGACTAGGATATTGCTCAATCAACTGAAGCAACTCCGATACCGAAATACTCTCTACATCAATATCCAATTTTTGGAAAATTTTTGAACGAGTTGAAATGATGTCATCAGTACCATTTTCGGTCAAGGAAAGAATGTGTTGCAATTCTTTTCTTGTTAAAGGACTGGTCATAATATTATGCTCTTGGAAGGGCACTTTATGCGTCTCTAACCAGGCCTTTGCCTTACGACATGATGTACAGCTCGGTGATAAAAATAGTGTAATCATGCTTTTCTCTTCTTTTATCTATACTTGCTATTTCTATTATACAAAAATAAAGCGCTTGACTAGATATTTTTAGAAAAAGCCTATTTTTTTCATAGAAAATAGGCTTTTTTTGATAGAATTTGAAGGCTTTACAAACTTATCCATAGGATAACCTATCAATAAAAAAATGAAGGCGATTAGATTCTCTCATTATTTATTAAAAGTACAGAATGTTATCTACTATTTTTCTTAAAAGCTTTGACAAGAAGGAAACTGAATATTCCTTCATACAAAACAAAGAAAAGTACAAAGGCATGGAGGAAGAAAATCTCTGGTAAAATCAGAATAACTCGATCCTTTGCTGGATCAAAAAGCCAAGTATCATCTCCCCAAAAGAGAATCTGATGAAAAAGCGTAAAAAATTGCTCAAACCCAATCAACACTCCTACAAGCCCAATGATTAGGGGCAATAGTACAAGAATCAAGATGCTTTTACGATATAGTGGTAAAAAACCTCTTTTTACAATCTTTTTAACAAAGAAATAGAAACACGGTAGTGTCACCAAAGTGACTAGCTGAACCAAGTGAAAGAGGTTCTTTACCACCGCAAAGTGGTGTAGACCTGCCGCTGAAGAACGAAAATCTGGCATCTCTAAGACCTGACTAAAGGGATTGGTCAGGTAATTCATCAAGATATGAAAGTTATACAGAATGGTTTCTCGCTTTAGATAGACTCGATCCATTAAGTTCGGCCACTCAATCTCCAAAGGATAGAAAATCCATGCCAGATAAATGGTTAAGAGAATAGAAATGGAAAGGAGAAAGAGCATACTTCCCCAAAAAGTCAGTTTAGTTCTCATCAAAATTCCACTCCGCAAGGCTAGACACCACATGAGTTGGTGCGATTGGCAGGTCCGCTACTTCTTCTGCCTTGGTAAAACCTGTCGTCACCAAGAGCGTTGGAATACCATTGTCAATCCCTGCTCGGATATCTGTCAGGTAGTTGTCCCCAACCATAAGCAATTCTTCTCTTTTCAAACCTAAGTGCTCAACCGCCTTGCCCATGATGATAGCATTTGGTTTCCCAATATAAACTGGTTTCACTCGTGTTGCCACTTCAAGCAGGATTACCAGTGAACCAGCTCCTGGCAAGAGACCACGTTCCGTGGGGATATTGAGGTCTGGATTGGTTCCGATAAAGTGGGCACCCTTTTGGATTGCTAGGGTCGCTGTAGCAAATTTTTCATAATCGACTTGCCAGTCCAGTCCAACTACCACATAGGCAGGATTTTCCTTGTCTTCGACATAACCAGCTGCCTGAATGGCATCCTTGAGTCCTGCTTCTCCGATGACATAGACTGTCTTTTCCAGTCCCAAGTCATTCATATAGTCGATGGTTGCCAAAGTCGCTGTGTAAACCGTTGATAGAGGCGTGTTGATATTAAAATTCTGAGCCAACATCTCTTGAACACTCTCTGGAGTGCGTGTTGTATTGTTGGTTACAAAGAGATAAGGAATTTCTCGCTTTTGCAATTCATGCACAAAAGCCTCACCAGCGGGAATCCGGTTTTTTCCCTTATAAATGGTTCCGTCTAAATCAATTAAATAACCTTTATATGTCATCTCTCTTTAGTCCTTTTTATTTCTTGCCAAGTAATCATGGCTTGGGCATTGATCTCACCATCACTGATAATCTGATGCTTGCTTTCTAGTCCCTTGAGTTCATAAGCTGAGGCAATCATGCCACCTGGCCGCACTTCTTTGACATACTTGAGATTGATTTTCTTTGGAATGTACTTGGTTAGAAAATCGGCTCCCATGACCTCAAAAATCCAGTCTAGGTATTTACTATTATTGACATGACCATTCATATCCAAATCGTAAAAACGAACATGGTAGTCTTTACTGATTGGATCTTCTATATTTGCATACTTTGGCCCACGAATCAGTTTTTTATCAAACTCAGACTGGTAAGGTGCAACAATCTCCGGTTCGACTCCATGAACTTTTCGACTATCGCGGTCCATGAGAACAAAGGTTGCCATCATGCGAATCATTTCTTGACCTGCTTCATCGTAGAGAGTGAAGCGACGATAGCAAAAGAGACGATTGTAACTCAAGGCTTCCGTTTCAATCGTAATCTCCTCAGCAAAGCGAGGCAAACGTACCACGTCAATCTCATAATCTGTGATAATCCAGACCAGATTGTAGCGTTCCAAGACGTCCTTGTCACTGACTCCCAGCTCAATCGATTGCATACCTGATACTTGCAGGGACAGCAAAATCACATCTGGCAACTTGATATGACCGTTCATGTCCGCCATATCAAAAGGAATTTTCATTTTCATCTGATAAGTTAAGCCCATCGTTCTACTCCAAAATAAATCGTTCTGCTACAGTGTCTCCTAAAAAGAGACCCCTCTTTGTCATTCGGACACGATCACCATCGATCTGCATGAGTCCTTGTTGAACCAAGTCTCTGATGATTTCGCCATAAAGTCCATCAAAGGACAGTCCGAATTTTTCCTCAAATCGCGCCATAGAAACCCCAGATTTCTTGCGGAGGCCTAGGAAGATTTCTTCTTCCATCTGCTCCCTTTGACTCAGGTGTTCTTCTGTAATCCGAGCATTTCCTGCTTCTACTGCATCGAGATAGTGTCGGATAGACCGTGGTTTTTATAGCGCACCCCATTGACATAACCCGAAGCACCCGCACCGATACCATAGTACTCAGCATTGTCCCAGTACATGAGATTGTGACGACTTTCAAAGCCAGGCTTGGAAAAATTTGAAATCTCATAATGCTCAAAACCCGCTCGCTCCAGTTCTGCAATGATGTACTCAAACATCTCTGCTTCTAACTCTTCCTTAGGCAGGGGCAGTTTCCCTCGTCTCATGCGGTTCATAAAGACCGTATGATTCTCCAAAATCAAGCTATAAAGGCTCATATGAGGAATGTCAAGCGAGATAGCCTTAGCTACATTGTCCTTGACCTGAGCCATAGTTTGACCGGGTAGAGCATAAATCAAGTCAATGGAGATATTGTCAAAACCAGCCAATTTAAGACGGTCGATATTTTCATAAATATCCTTCTCCAAATGACTGCGCCCAATCTTTTTCAGCATTTTGTCATCAAAAGTCTGCACACCTAAGGAAACACGATTGACTGGCGACTGTTTCAAAACCGCAATCTTATCCTCGTCCAAATCTCCTGGATTGGCCTCGATAGTCAACTCTTCCAAGACCGACAAGTCCAAGTTTTTAGTCAAACCATCCAAGAGCACCTCTAATTGCGGAGCTGACAGAGCTGTTGGTGTCCCACCTCCAATGTAGAGAGTTCGCAATTTTTGGATATCATAAGAACGAAACTCTTCTAGCAGATGCTCCAAATAACTATCTACTGGTTGATTCTTGATAAACACCTTTGAAAAGTCACAATAATAACAAATCTGAGTGCAAAAGGGAATATGCACATAGGCTGATGTTGGTTTTTTCTGCATAGTATTTATTATACCACAAAGACTGCTTTCCAGATAAAAATCACCATCTCCAGAACCAGAGATGGTGATGTTTTATTCTTCTGTAATATCAATAATAATCTCTTCTTCGTCTTCTACGATATCTGGAGTTGCTGACTGGTCTTGCCATTGCTCCTTGAGATTGTTAAAGGTTTCTTTTGATGCTTCTGTCGCTTGTCGTGCACATGTTTTGGCTTGATCAAGGACACTATCAAAAGTAATTTCACCAGATTCTACTTGTTCCTTTGTTTTCAGCACAAAGTCCGTTGCTTGTTCCTTCACTTCTGTCAATTTCTCACAGACTTGCTCTTTGGCATATTCTGGATCTTCTCTCAGGTCATCTAGAAAATCTTGAGCTTGACTGCAAACTTGCTTACCCTTGTCACTGGTTAAGAACAAGGCCAGAGCTGCACCTGAAACGGTTCCTAAAAGGATAGAGGATAGTTTTCCCATGAGATTTCTCCTTTTTTATTTTTTGAAAAATTTACTTGCGACACGGAGTGCAGATAATCCAGCACCCGTCTTAAGTGTTTTTGATCCAGCTGATGAAGCTTTCTTGCTCAAGACACGCGCTTGACTATTGAGGTCAGATACTGACTCAGATAAGTCTGCTACAGCCGTAAAGAGTGGGTCGATAGTCGCAACTTTGATATTGATATCGTCTGCTAACACATTGACCTTAGCCAACAATTCATTGGTCTGATGCAAGGTAACGTCCACATCTGAAGACAAGGTTTTGATGGTTTTCTCCGTCTCATCAATCATTCGACCTGCTTTTTGAATCGTGATTGTCAGATAGACTAAACAGACAATCAAAGCAATGGCAACAAGAATATAAGCAACTTCTAACATTTATTTTTCCTCCTCTGTATGATAGAAAGGGGCTTTCTTTCGATTTTGATAAAGTATGATAAAAATACCGAGTCCGATAAGGACAACTGATAACCATTGGGACACCCGCAATCCAAAGAACATAAGACTATCTGTTCGCATTCCTTCAATGATCATACGACCAAAACCATACCAAATCAAGTAGAAAGCAGTGATATGACCACGTCTGATTCCCTTTAATTTTCGTCTAAAAATAAGAATCAAAGCAAAACCAATCAGATTCCAAACTGACTCATACAAGAAGGTTGGCTGACGGTAACTACCGTCAATGTACATCTGATCACGAATGAAGCCTGGCAAATAATCCAGACTATCTACAGCTGCACCGTAGGCTTCTTGGTTAAAGAAATTCCCCCAGCGGCCTAAACTTTGGGCAATCAGAACGCTCGGCGCCGCAATATCTAAAAAGTCCCAAGTATTGATTAGTTTTCTATCCGCAAAGATATAAAGTACAATAGCTCCAGCTATCAAACCACCATAAATGGCTAAACCACCATTCCAGATGGCAATCACATCACCTGGATTTGAAGATAGTAATCTAAGCGGAAAAGCACATAGTAAAGTCTGGCACCTAAAATAGCAATAGGAAAGGCAATTAAGATGAAATCTAGAATGTCATCTGACAAAATCTTCTTTTTAGGAGCTTCTTTCATGGCAAGATAGACTGCCAAGACCAAGCCTGCCACAATACATAGGGCATACCAACGAATGGAAAAAGGTCCGATTTCAAATGCAACTGGATTAATCATGTTTCACCTCATTTTGAGCGATCAGATTTGTCAAACGTTCTTCAAATAAACGCGTTGCATCAAAGCCCATTTCCTTAGCACGATAGTTCATTGCTGCCGCCTCAATAACAACAGAGATATTGCGTCCTGTTTTTACCGGGATGCGGATACGTGGAATAGCTACACCAGAAACTTCTAATCCTTCGGCATTGTTTCCTAGACGGTCAAAAGTCTTATGGGTATCGTAATTTTCCAAATAGACAGCCAGCTGAACTTGTGAAGAATCTTTTACAGCGCTTGCTCCATAGAGACTCATAACATCGATAATCCCAACTCCACGAATTTCAAGTAGATGCCTTAAGATTTCAGCAGGTTCTCCCCAAAGAGTCATCTCATCCTTAGAATAAATATCGACACGGTCATCCGCTACTAGACGATGGCCACGCTTCACGAGTTCAAGACCTGTCTCACTCTTACCGATACCACTATCCCCTTGGATCAAGACTCCCATACCATAGATATCCATCAAGACACCATGTACACTGGTACGTTTAGCTAAACGGGAATCAAGATAACTAGATAACTCTCCAGACAAACGGCTGGTTGCTGTTCGACTGGTCAAAATCGCAATCTTGCATTCTCTAGCAGCCTTCAACATTTCTTCTGGAACTACCAAGCCACGGGCTACGATGACCGCTGGTGTTTCTGGCAGAAACATTTTTTTCAAAACTTGATAACGGTTTTGAGAAGGCATACTAACCAAATAGGACCACTCCTTCATCCCCAAAAGCTGGATCCGTTCTGGAGTGTAGTAATCAAAATAGCCCGTCATTTCAAGACCAGGTCTCGTAATGTCCGCTGTGTTGATTTCTTTTTCAAGCAATTCGCCTTCGCCGTATACAATATCCAGTCTGAGCTTTTCAATTACTTCTCTTACTAAAACCGACATAATTTCCTCCTTCAATCGAGTTCTCCTTACTATTATATCAAATTGTAGTTGGAAGTTTCCTTTTTGCAGGATTTACAGTATTTATTTAAAAATCATGACCACCCGTCAAACGGGTGGTTTGTCCCAGGGCTATAAGCCCAAATTACCAGCCAGCGCCTAAAGACGCTGGCTTTCACGTTGTTCAAGCCTTATTGCTCTTGACTCGTCACTTGCCTCTCAAAGAGGCTTTAGTATTACTTACCACTATCCCTAAAGGGATCCTCATATTCTTTTACACTCAATTTATCTAGTGCTATATCATGCTTTACTCGTTCTCAAATTTTCATACTCGTGAAGAAATCATCCACTGGATAATTTCTTTAATCTTGAATATATTTCTTAATTGTGGCTTCATTGAGTCCCACCGTACTTACATAATAACCTTCCGCCCAGAAATGCCGATTCCCAAACTTGTACTTGAGATTGGCGTGTTTGTCAAACATCATGAGTGCACTTTTTCCTTTTAAATAACCCATGAAACTCGAAACACTTATCCTTAGTGGAATACTTACTAACATGTGTACATGATCTGGCATTAGTGACCCTCTATAATTTCAACTCCTTTATAACTACACAAGCGATGAAATATTTCGCCTAAACTACTTCGATATTGATTATAGATCACTTTTCGTCTATACTTAGGGGTGAACACAATGTGATACTTACAGTGCCACTTTGTGTGCGATAAACTATGAGCCTTTTGTGCCATATTTTCTCCTTTCGCTTTACAATGGCTTGAACACCTTTATTGTATCGCGTTTGGAGTTTTTTTGGTATAACCTTCGACGCGCACCCGCATAGCGGGTGTTTTTTGTCTCGCACCTAACGGAGCGAGACGGACTAATAGTCACATAATATTAGCGAACCAATTCGTTTGGCTCGCTTTTTTCATTGTTTAGTTTTTCCGATGAAATTATAATAAATGTCAATCTGAATAATACGATCGCGTTTCGTACCAGTTGGTTTATAAATTACAATCTTGTCAATCAGCTCATTCACTATCTCAACGGTTAGTTTTGGTAGCTCTGTATATTTGGAAACTCTCGCCATAAACTTGGAGATATTAAGGCTGTCTTCTTGTTGTTTGACGAGTTTTTCGGTTAAGTCAGAAATGGAAGTTTGAAGTTGTTTCTGTTCTTCTTCATAGCTCTGACTTAGTTTCACAAAAGCGTTCATCTGAAATTTTTACCAAGTAGATTATCTTCATAAAAGCTTCTGAATGATGCTGTCAATCTCTTTAGAGCGGTGTTCGTCCTTTTTGAAGTTGCTGGCGCTGGCGCTTATTATCTCAGTGAATTGCGCTTGACTTTGTTGCTCCAACTTTTTCAAAAAAGCTTCTTGGTCAAAGTGGGCTTTCTGAATGGTTTGGCGGAGTTTAATACTTACAATATCAATCAGGGCGGATTTTTGAATGTAGTGTGGATTTTCGCAACCATCAATCGGCTTGCGATAGCCAGAACACTTATAATGGTCATGATTAAGTCCGTTTTTCTCTTGTGGGCAAAAATAATGCTTTCGCCCACAAGTTCCACAAAAAACTAATCCCGCAAACAAATTTTCATGACCAGCCCGATTTTTATACCGTTGATTAGACCGCTTATGACTTCTCATTTTCTGAACAATATCAAAAGTTTCTTGGTCGATAATCGCTTCATGAGTATTTTTGAAAACCAACCAACCTTCCTTTGGGTTATCCACCTTACGCTTGTCTTTGTATGATTTCGTACGAGTTCGAAGATTGACGGTGTGCCCAAGATATTCTTCACGACTTAAAATCGCACTCAGAGTTTCTCGTATCCAAAAATAAGGCAAAGTTTCCACATTTGAACTGGAGGAAATGGGCTTCAAACCGATTTCTATTCGGTGGCGGTCTGGCTTGAAAACTTTGTCGTTTTCTAATCCTTTCGCAATCTCCGAGAGACTTTTTCCGCTTTTCGCTTCTTGAAAAATCCGCTTCACTACTTCGCTAGCAACTGGGTCAATAATCCAATTTTTAGGGTTGTTTGAATCTTTGAGATAGCCGTAAGGTGGGTTAGTAGTGACACGCTCGCCAGCTTTGGCTTTAGCTTGAACCACCGCCCGAATCTTCTTGCTGGTATCTGCCGCATACATTTTCATCCATTAGACTCTTGATTGGCAAGAAAATTGAGTTAGTTTCATTAGGTTTATTTGAATCTACGCCATCATTTAAGGCGATAAAGCGAACATCAAAACTAGGAAAAGTGATTTCCGTTAGTTGACCAACCTTGATACAAGAGCGACCCAAACGACTTAAATCCTTAACGACGAAGTTTGAAACTTGCCGATTTTCTACCAAACGCAGAGCTTCTGAAATAGCTGGACGGTCAAAATTTGTTCCACTGAAACCATCATCAACGAAAAGAACTGGATTTGGCAGTTTTTCTCTCACTATCACATCAAGAAGAATATTCTTCTGATTAATAATTGAGTTACTATCTCCGTCCAGCCCGTCATCTTGACTTAGGCGACAATATACCACTGTTATATCTGAAAGTTTTGAAGTATCTACTTGTCTATAATCTGAAATTGTCAAAGTTCTGTTCATGTGTTTTTCTCCTTTTGGAGTTCACACACCTTATACTTCTATTATACCATTTTTGCTACTGTTAAAGTAGTGATTTATCGCTTAAAATCAACCTTTCTAGGACATTTTCAAGATTACGATTTCCAGTAAAACGGTGACGGATTAAGTAAGTCGTTCGACCAATTCGACAAATTTCATTGGCGGTGCGTGAGGGGTGGTTTGAGTCTCGGTCTTTATTCTTTTGATTCATTATCTATTCCTCCCTTGATATAATCTGGGTATTCTTCCAGCGTTATGACAGTGAACAGTTCCCAAAAGTTATATAGTTCATTCTGAATAACTTTCGAGATAGCGAGTTTGCGCTTATCATCTGGCACGATCCAAAGCACAAATGGAAAAACTTCCTTTTGTCGCTGTTCAATACCTGAGCGATAATATTCGATATATTTCTTACAAGTATTCACAATGCGCGCAAGACTTTCCGTGCTTCGGTCTATTTCCAGAAAATAATGGTCTTCGTAATCGTGATTAACTAACTCTAAATAAGCATCGGGCTTTAAAGTTCTGCCTATACCAGAGAGTTTTTGGTAGCTACGCCAAGAGTTCGGCTCAAAGGAAAAGATTTCAAGTGATAGCTTTTCTGAATCTCGAACAGCCTCCAGTGTCTCAACAAAAATTTCCGTAATCGCTAAAGTATGTTCAACATGATGTTGAGTTGGCTCGTATTTATTTTTATAACGCAAAACAACTGTTTCATCTTGGTTTTTAAGAAATTTTAGTCCCTGAAAAGTAATTTGCCAAACATAAGAAGCAGAGCCACGGCGTGCGCCACCAATTCGCCGTTTTAAGTGTGAAACCAATCCAGCTTTCTTCAGACTTTGAAGCGCAAAATTAGTTCGGCGAATTGCGGTGTCAGCTCTCACGCTACTGGCAAAAAATAATCTTGCTAATTGGTTGGTAGTCGCAAATCTTGCTTGACTCAAAAAGTAAAGAATTTGCGTGTCATTATCTATTTTGTAATTCCATTTCATCTGTTTTGTTCTCCATTAAAATTTAAAGGTGTGCTCCCGTAAAATGTGCATAGTTACGGAGTAAGTCGTGTGAGTAAAAATCCTAAAAACCTTTATTCATCAGGGGTGGATAGATTTTCTTCATCAACACGATTCGAAGAGCGATTGGAACGCTTTTTACGCCCTAAATCTGTTAATTTTTGATTAGAATCTTCATTTTTCGAAGCAGATTTTTCAAAAATGTAGTTTTCGAATTGGCTTTCAATTTCTGAAATATCTTGTCCGTATCGGCTCAAGCTATTCAAAAATGGCACACGACTATCTCTAATTTTTGGTTTAGGTGGGTAGGCTTTACCAATAATCCAACGATAAGTATTTTGTGAAATTTCAGTACGAATATATGCCCAAAATGGCGGTAAGCTGTAAAAATCTTCCTTGCTAATTTCAAGAGTGGATTTTGCCATGTCGCGGGCTTCATTTAGGTTTAAGCCAAAGACAATTTTATTCGCAACATTGGATTCAATACCAGCTTTTAGCTGAGGTGACATTTGGGCAAGATGTTGAAAGCCAATATTCCAGCCAACATTAAATTGGCGAGATTGCGAAAGTGCTTCGTCTAAGTTAGAATTGGGGATTCCTAGGAAACTTGGTGTCTCATCAATATAGATAAAGACTGATTGGCGTTTGCTTGGCTCAACTGACGACTGGCGCAAAATTAACATCCAGAGCATGGAAGTGATGAGACTACCAATGAGCTTCGCAGATTCTGAACCAATCACGGCTTTATTAAGGGGAATCAATACAATCTTTCTAGATTGAAAAATTTCCACTAGACTAAAACTAGGTTTACTTTGTCCAAGCATAGCTCGAAGTTGCGGGCGAAGCAAAAACTGTCGGAATTTATTCAAAATGGGGTTTAACATCTGGTGACGTTGGGCTTCACTGAGCAGTTCAAACCAGTTCCAGAAACTTTCCAGCCCGATTGGGTCTTTTAACTCTCTTAATAGTTTATTTCGAAAGGATTGATTAGTAAGTAAGCTCGGTAACATCACTAAAGAAGTATTTGGAATGCGAGCCAAAGTTAAAAAACTGTGTGACAAAATATCCAGTGAGTAAATTCCAAAATGTTCAGGATAAAGTCCTTTAAATAGCTCCAGTAGATAATCTGCAATAACTTCTGGCTCGATACCGTGTTTAGTGAGCTCAAAAGGATTGATACCAACAACTCGTTTGGCGGTTGGCGAGATGACTACCATATCTTCATCGTGTTCAGTTGACGTGCGCTCTAATAGTTCATGAGTAAGTTGACCTTTGGCATCCACCACAACAACGCTATGATTTTTAGAGTTTATATCTGATAAAATCAAGTGACTCATAGCGGTGGTTTTTCCGCAACCAGTTGAACCGAGAAAAACAGTGTGCTTTTTGCCAGCTTGTGTTGAAATTTGAATTGGTCTTGATTGACTTTCAACCGTTTGCGCCAAACTTCGCTGATTTTTTCGGTTAATATTGTAGCCTAAAGGTGGCACTACTAATTTAGGGTGAACATTTGGCACACCTGCAATATTTTCTTCCCCAATAGGTAAAAGCATGAAACAAGCTAAGTCTGAGACGGATAAACTATATGGGAAAGACCAGGAGGGTTGTGTTTGATTAAGTTTTTGAATAGCTAATGGTTTTAATTCAATGGTTGCATTTGATTCCATCATGCGAAAACTACTAAGTAGGCTGCCAAGAAATTCCTTTGTTCGCAAAATACTGCGAGATTGGACACCAAGTCTAATTTCACATTAAAAGTAGATTGATTTAGTTTTTGTTTCATCAGCTTTTTGGAGTTTTCAGAAAGCTCAGGAATATTATTTGTAATCACTTGATACCATTTAGCGGATAAATTCGGCAAATCTTTTGGTTGTGGGCGAGGTGGTGAGCCTGCACCAATAAGCAACTGAACAACTACTGTTTCATCTGGCTGAAGTATTTTTGAAATTGTAAGGCTTGAACGTATCATGTTTTCTACAGAATCCGTTTTTAAAGCATAGTGAGATTCTTTGATGTTCACTAACCGCGCAACCGAAAGTTTTTCACGTTTTGAGACTCTTGAAAACTGAATAGTTCGGTGTGATTGAATTAGCTGGTGAATATGACGTTTATCTTGTTCTTCCGTCCCCTAGAAGATACTGTACGCGATTTCTTTAGTCATGCGAACTTCAAAAACAATGCTTTTACGTCGAGTTAGACCGACCAACTGACCAAGCAAACTTTTGACGTCTTCTTCAGAAAACGGACGTTGCCAGTTCCACTCGCTCCAAGATAAGGCTTCGAATTTTCTTTTCATTTCTACCTCCATTCTTTAGATTTAATAATCCGAAAGATAAACCAGCCAACGAAGATGATGATAGCTCCGATAAATAAGAATTGCCAAACTTCCATTAGAAGTTTAACCGCCCAGTTGACTAGCCAAGCGCAGGCAAAAAAATCCTAAAAATATAAACCAATATTTTCTTCATTCGGCTGATCTCCTTTCTGCCTCCATTTATACAAGAAAATTAGTGAAAAGTTAAATTTCGCTACCTTCAGTTTTTTTAGAGCGATTGGAATGAATTTTAGGCAATGAAACAGTAGTATATTTGAACATATTTTTGCCCATTTGTCTAGTCTAAAACAATCCTTTTTATTTTTCTTGAAAGTTTTCTCATTTCTGCTTTAGCGACCAAGAAAAAGTTGATTAATTTCTTGCCGTTTTTTTCCAAAAATTCTGCTAGGGCGATTTCTTCTTCGCTACAGTGCTTTTTGTCTTCTTGTTTTTGGTTTTTTCGAGCCAATCCCAAATAAATATAGTAACAACGATAATTATAAAAGCTATAAAGTAATCCATCATAAAGCTACCTCATTTCATCTTTTCAGTAGCGTAATATGTGAACGCTTTGAGAATATAATCTGTATATGCTTTAGCTTCTGGCGTATTTTTGAGTATTTCTGCCTGCGTGAGTGCCAGATTGCCCACTTTATATAAAATGTCGCTAGCGAGAAGCTCCAAGGCTTGATTGTCTGCCATCGCTTCACTCAGTGTTTTAGCCACTTCTAACTGATAGGGGCTAACAAGTTGAGGAAGGTCTACTTTTGAGGTCGATTTTTGAATATGATTCATGAGATTTCTCCTTTGATTTTGGTATAATTGTTTTAAGTTAGCTAACTTATGGTTTTATTATAGAAAAGTCCAAGCGTGATTTGTTGCCAATAATTGTGCTAAAATCTTGCCAGTTTCGGAGGTGCTTGATGTTTGATATTCCTAGTTTGTTTTCTATTATTTTAAAACACGCCAATAAAACGACTTGGTCTGACAGAAAGAAAGTTAGCGTGGGCTTATCACTCGTCTTACACGAAGACTCTTTGGCTTATCTAGCGGACACAAGTTTCAATAAATTATTTACAGGACAAAATAAAGGACGAACCCTTTACGGAATCGTCCAAGATGAAATAACAGAAGAAGGCTATTCCAGCTATATCTTTCAAGCTGAGAAGCGATTAAGCGACACCAACTATAAAGAAAATAAGTTCTTGTTGGCAGATACGATAGAAGATTTTTTTGAACTAATAGAAGAATCGCAAAATCTGCCGAAGTCGATTTTATTAGGCTTGAAGCAGTCTTACAAGCTCAATCACCAAGACCGACCTTATCTTTTTCTGGCTGAATGTTTATTTTATGCGTTAGCTTGCCAGCATAACAAACAGCAACAGTATATTGAGCCAGACTTTAGCCAAGAAACAGAAGTTGTATCAAGACCATTAGAAGAACTTGTGTCACGAGCTAACGGTTATTCGAAGCGTATTTCTCAAGACTTAAACCGTTTTTCAGAACAAGAACTCCAACTGTTCAGAAAAATAGCACCATTTACTTTTTATGATGAATCTTACGATGAGCTCTCTGACGATTACATTTTAGATTATTACTTGATTTCTCACGCTAATTTTTTAGATTTGTTTACTAAATACGGCGTTAAAGGTAATGAAGTTTCACGTCTGATTGAATATGGTTTAATCTCTGGTGGTGGCAGACATGAGATAATTGTGGAAAAAGGTGAATTATCTGGTTTCCAGAACGATAACCTCGTCTTAACTTTCACCACTGAATCTGACGAAAGAATAACATTCGAATATAGCGCCTTTCACTTAACAGATACAGCCAAAGCCTTGATTGAGATTTTGGAGATTGAGACTAATGATGAATTTTTTAGGGAGTTGGGAGAGAAGTTTAAGAATAAGATTAAAGTATTACCTATTGATATAGAAATATTTGGTGTAGATGATTTTTAAACGAGATACTATCCATACACTATTTTTGTTACAAAAATATTTTGATGTCGTAAAGTATATGACAAAAAAATGAACTTTCAATTAACTTTCGAATAAACAATTTTTTTGTTTATTTTTTTAATAAAAACTGTTGCAATCTTTGGGTTGGTCTGGTATAATAATTTAAGTTATTTCGAATACCTATAATATATATGTTTTTGAAATAAAGAAAAAGAAAAATCCCAACGATATTCGTACTACCGTTGGGGAGAAGATTTCTGATTTTTTAGTTATCAGCCTTATAGTTAACCAACAAGAGAACGACAAGACTGATTTACACTGGTGTCACCACTTTTTAGTGGTGATTTTTTCTTTTACTTGGTGAAGCTTTATTCCTAGGTTTAGTATAGTTCTTACCCTTTCTAAGCCAAATGGCCATCAGCTCTTTTGAATTTCTGGTTCTTCTGTTAGAATTGATAACCAAGAATGCAAAGCAACAAATAATTAGTGGAATAACGACTATCACTACACCTATCACAGTAAGATTTTCGAACGGTATTTTTAAGATATGGACAGAGACTACGCTACCAATACCACCAGTACCTGCTGCAGTTAACATTGATTTTGTTTTTTTATCCGTTCCATCCTCACTTTCGTTAAAATAATGTCGGTTGGAAAAAATAAGAAACCTTCAGTGTTACTAATATAAACCATATTATTACACTTTGTCAATAGTAGTTTATTATCTGTAACAGATTTTAATTTTTTTCTGATAGTTTCTTGAAAGTTCTATTTTGGAATCTATAGACAGTATAGCCAAAGAAACTGAAGAGCACTTTAAACAAACAGCTAACTTAGTTGATAAAAATGATGAAAAAATTAGAGAAATTTTCATAGAACATTCTCGTGAAGTAGATGAATTTAAACACAATCTTGAATAATGGCAAAATAACAAAGAGACGTCTATAAAGATTTTTAGAAGATACCTATGAGAAAAAAACTACAGCTTGAAAGCTCCCGAAAGATTATGGAAAGAGCGCTTGATAATTTTTAATGCTTTATTCAGTAAAACAGAAACTGGCCTTGTTAAGACAGATAACTCTGGAGAATCTGAAGCATTAATGGCCTTACTTTCTAAGACTATAAAATAGAGATGGTTATTTTAGCCGTCTTTTAATGTTTAAAGATATATAAACTCAGATTGTTTAGATTATTAGGCGCCACACTGTTTTTTCTTTTTTGCGATTCATGGCAACATCGTGCGCTAAATAATCTACTATCAATACGAACATTATATAACCCATCAGACTTGCGAAAATCGCGAGTCTTTTTCTTTTTAACTAAGTTTTTTCTCTAAAAATATAGTCACCCTGCTACAATAGTAAAGAAAGGAGAAATCTTGAAAAATCATCACAAGAACAAATTAGAAAATATCAAAACAATAACTATCGGATATGCTCGCGTTAGCTCAACAGATAATCGGCAAGAATTAGGGTTATCTGTTCAAAAAGAAGCACTCAGCTTTTGCGATAAACTCTATATTGAAAAAGATTCTGGTGGAAATCAGGAGCGAAAACAACTTGACAAAGCTTTAAAAATGGCGAAAAAATATGCCCAGCAAGGTGTTAAAACAAATTTTGTTGTGTATAAATTGGATAGACTTACAAGAAAGATGCTTCACCTCTCTTCCATTATTGAAGATTTAACCAAACATGGTATTCATCTTCAATCTATTCATGAAAATATTGAAACAGATTCTTTAACTGGAAAGTTTTTTTGTTTGATGTTGGGTTATGTTGCAGAATGGGAGCTTCAAGCTATTTCTGAACGCACTAAAGACGGACTCCGTAAAGCTAAAGAAAAAGGGTGTGAAACTTGGTAATAAAGGGTTGCCTAAAGATACCGAAATACAAATAATCGAGCAATACCTACAAAAAAAGAAAAATTCTGTTCGAAATATAGCCAATCAACTGGAAATTTCCACCGCAACTATTTATAATGTGCTAAAGCGCAATGGTATTCAAATAAATAGAAGAAATCACCTATAATTGATTGACAAATCCTTAGAAAAATAGTAAATTAAATCTATCAACAGTTTTAGCAAACGGTCGTTTGTTAAAACAATCAAAGTTATCAATAAAAAAATATTTTTAAATGCTGATTTAATAAGGTTTTAGTTACCTTGTTGAATTGGCATTTTTATTTTTTCATTGTTTTAGTTGACGACCGTTAACTAAAACAAGCTCAACCCCTATTGTAGCAGGGATTTTTTGAGTGAAAAATAAAAAATGGAGGTTCTTTATGGGACTTAACGACTTAAAAGCCGACTCAGTTGAGGTAACAACCAAACTTTCGGTTTCTGATATTGGCGTGATTCTTCAAGAAATTTGCGCCGAGTGGAAAACAACCCCAGAAGCTATTCAGAGTAGTTCGGGTGCATTAGCTAATTTTGACGATAGAGCTGATATAGAAATCGTCATTAAAGGTAAAGCTGGCTTACTCTCTCCGCAATTTTATGCAGTTCAGGTTTATGTTTACCAACTTGAGAATGAATGCGGGCTTCAACTCATTGCTTTAGGTGATTCTGGCTTTTCGAAGATGTGGTATGGTCTTAATGGTGCGATAAAAATGTCTGAAAGCATTAAACGCCGTGACGCCATTGTAGAACGAATTATGCAATATAGTTCGAGATAGAATAGAAAGAGGTTTAAAATGAGCACTCGTTTAAATCAAAAAGTTGTTCGTGGTGAATTGGTTGAGATTATTGAAAGCTCAGGTGGTTTTCTTGGCGGAATTGAATATCAATTAGTCGTTGGTGGGAAGATTAAAGAACAATCCAAAGACCTAAGCTATATTCTTAGTGCCTTTGATAGATATTGGTAATTTATTAGGAAGAACGCCGATGAAAAGAAAGTTATTTTTCTCATTTATAATTTTACTGTCATGTTTTACGCTTTTAGGTTGTAGTTCCCCTAAGAACTTCACAGGCAAATGGAAGACCGATATCTTCGACCAAGGAAGTGTTAGAGAAGATGGAGCGAAAATCGCAGGTAAAGCAACTGGACAAGCCGACCTTGCTTCAATTATCTCTAAATATATTCACTGGAATGCTACTATGGAGATAAAAAAAGACGGAACTTTAACAATGGACAACGGCGAAACTTTCTCCGCCAAATGGCATCAAAAAGGCGACAAAATTGTAATTGAAGGAAAAAATATTTCCGGAATTGCAACCCTGTCTGACGACCAAAAGACTTTATATTTTGAAAATAAGCCATTAAATGATAATTCTGATAACCAGAATGGATTTATGATTGGAGAAAATTCGTTAAAGTTTGAATTTAAAAAGGTAGAATAATGATGAAAAAATTAGGAATGGTGATTACATGTTTAGTGATGATTCTGTTACTTGTTTCTTGCGCAAATAAGAGAAAGGATTTAGTTTTATCGAATTTTTCCAAGTGTTCAGAATGAGCTAACCGAAAAAGACTTGCTTTAGGGTAGGTTGGAGCACCACACGAGAAGTCCTCTCTCTTAGTGATGTTACCCAGCTATATGAAAAAAATTACTAAAAATGGACTTATCCAGTGGTGAATCAATCCTGTCTCAAAAAAATCAAATTGGACTAGGGAATAAATGGTATCATTACAGACTACTACGTTTACAAATTAAAAAGACGGTAAATCAGTGATTGTTTTTTTCTTAGTAAAGGAAAGGTCATTGCAATTACAAGAAAAGGTATCGATTATAAGTAACGTAAAAGGTAGAGTAATATGAAAAATAGCATTAAAATTCGATTGGCAATTATAACAATAGCTATTATTGGGTTTCTATTTTACGGATTCAGAGATAATGGTTCGGTGCTTTATTACGGGCAAAGCTATACAGCAGGTTCCGTATTTAATCCTGATTCTTATGTATCGGCTGGGCTATTTAAATCTGCAGGCAAAGAGATAAACGAACTAGTCTCGAAAAAAAGCGTGGAAGTAGCCTTTACAGGTGTAATGGTCTCTGTTGTAGTTGGCGGAATTACTTTTTTCACACTTTGGCAAGATGATGATTTTAAAGATATTTTAGTAGAAGCAAGAAAAACAAGGAGAAAAATAATTAAAATGGCTAATTTGGATAATTACTTGATTTTAGTTTTTATTGTAGTAACTGGAATTCTTATCGCTATTCAATTCGCAGGCGAGCGTTTTGCGGATTGGCTGACGGATTTAATCCAGCAATTCTTTTCGAAAAGCTTGGATAAGCACGAAGAAAAACGCAGAATGGAAAGAGAAGAAGATAAATAAGTTAAGAGGTTACAGTCTAGTTATATTACCAGATGAAACTAAGATTACCTTCTCTTATTCAAATCTAAGGTATCTAGTCATAAAGAACCAATATTTATATTCGACGAATAGAAAAAGACGGCTCATTTTTGAACTGTCTTTTAATTCACTCATAAGATGTGTGAACTCAGATTACTTTTTAGACTGCTGAACGTCAGACTGCCTAAGTCTAGCCTTTCATTTCAAATTAGAATTTTTTACGTTTACGAGCTGCTTCTGATTTACGTTTACGTTTTACAGAAGGTTTTTCATAGAATTCACGTTTGCGTGTTTCTTGAAGAGTACCAGCTTTAGTAACCGCACGTTTGAAACGACGAAGTGCATCGTCAAGAGATTCATTCTTACGTACTACTGTTTTAGACATTTTTTTCACTCCCTTCAAGTTCAAGATCTATTCTATTTTACATGCAAAATGAATAAATGTCAAGAGGAAAACTGCCATAAACTTATATTATCTTCCTTTTGGCGAATTTCAAGTTCAAATTAGCCAGCAAGAAGTCTTCTCTGGGTGACTTGTAGTTCAAGCATTTTTTAGGATAGTTGTTAATCCACTTTTCGATGAATGCGACTTCTTTAGGAGTCGTTTTCTTAGTTCCTTTAGGTAACCATCTACGAATGAGCCTGTTGTGATTCTCATTAGTTCCCCTTTCCCAAGAGGCATAGGGGTGCGCATAATAGATGTGTTCCTTAGAAAACACATCAAACCAGCGGTTGAATTCTGCTCCGTTATCTGCCGTGATGGAAAGAATGTGATATTGTCTTAAGATGAGTTTTAAAGCCTGATTGACCGACTCAGCGCTTTTATTTGGAATCAATCGGATGATTTGATGTCTACTCTTTCGATCCGTCAAAACAAGCAAACAGTAGTTTTTCGCTCTCGTAAGTAGAACCGTATCAATTTCATAATGCCCATTCTCTAAGCGAAGATTGATAGCTTCAGGACGCTGTTCGATGGATTGACCAGCAGGTTTAAAGTTGAGGCTAGCCTGTTTCTTAGTAGTTTTTCCTTTTCTAGGATACAGGAGGTTATGCTTGGTTAGTCCTAATTTTCCATGATGGATCCAGTAGTAGATGGTAGAAATTCCCACGTTAACTCCCTTAGCCTTGACCATCATTTCAGGAGAAAACTTTTGGTTATGATAGTGGAGAATCTTTTCCTTTAGTTCCTTGGTCAAGCTTGATTTCTTGACTGAGCGCTTGCGATTATTTTCATAAGACCTGTTGAGCGTAGTCGGCAGAATAAACCTTTTTGAAGCGCCCTTTTCCAATACATTGTAGGACTGTTCCACGCTTGATTTCAGTATGGATAGTTTGAGGAGCTTTTCCAAGTAGAGAGGCAATTTCTCTATTTGATTTCCCTTCTTTTTTCCATCTGTCGATTAAGCGACGGCTATGGATTGTCAAATGTTTTGATTTTGTAGTATAATGGTTTTGCATCTCTGTGCCTTTCTTGTGTTTGTGGTTGAACAACAAATATAACACAGAGGTGCTTTCTTATACCTATAAGAGCTTTCATTTGGCAAGAGGAACCCTTGAAGCTGTTTCGTCAGCTAAACCAAGGATAGTCTTAGCCTTGGCCCGCCAGCCTAACAGCTTCAAGCCTCTTATCAAATGAAATCGAGGATTAGCTATAAGCTAGTTAAAACATCTAATTTTTAGGAGGGATGGGTGGCTAACTTCATTATAGAACTTTCATTATCTTCCTTTTTTTCTTTTTTTAATAGGAGTCGTTTTTTCTTTAATTCTTGTAATAAATAAAAGGTATTCCCGCCTGAGATATAAAGAATCTTGCTTTGGAAAATCTTTGCCTGAGCAGTTTCTCGATCACAAGAAGCAATATCTAGAACCTCTATCTCAAATCCTAAATCCCTGAATGTTTGCTGAGCCTCATCGATATAGGCAGTATAGTCCTCTTTGTTCCCAGCGGTAGGAATAAATAAAACCTTATTTTCTAGATTCTTTTTCCTTTGCATAATCGTTAAAAAGCTTTTTTTGACTCCAGCAAAGTATGAACATAAAAATAATTGTTTCATGATTGTACCCCCATTAATGTTTAACAATTTTATAAAGGATCCACGATCCCTTTCTTTGACTAGTCACGAGCTCAAGCCCTACTGATAACAAGAATCGTCTAAATGCTTCTTCGCTTTGGACATCTGGTAAAAAGTAAGACAAGTTGTTATACTCACAAGCCAGTAAGAGCATCTCTTCTGATTTGAGTATCCTTCGAAGTTCCATAAAAGAAGCCTCTAGATTCTGCCAATGAAAATGAGGTTTGAAAGGCTGTGATTAAATCAAACTTCGAGTCTTCTCTAAATAACTTTATTATACCACTTTAGTAGAATTGTGAATAATTGATGCAAAATAATTAAACGATTTTCAAACCAATTACCAAAAAGAGAGAACCAATTGGTTCTCTCTTTCTGTTAGACTGACATCTTCTTAGATAGTAATGAATGTAATCATTTCAATCAAGTATCTAAAACAACTTACTAGATGACTTTCGCCACTAATTATTATTCCTCAGATTTTTTTCTTTGAGCTAGAGAAATCAATCCCATACCTGATAAAGCAGCCAATAGACCAGCTGTCAAGTGAGATGTCTCCTCAGAACCCGTATTTGGAAGAGTTTTAGCAGTTCTTTCTTCTGTAATATCTTGTTGTTCTGGATTTTCAACGACAGGAAGTTCTACTACGGTTGGAGTATAGAATCCTGAAATAATATTTCCATTGCGATCTTTACGGATCACTTTCACACCTTTGGCTTGTCCTACAAAGTCTGACTCAGGGGTAAAGGTGACGGTGCCATCCGGTGAGATTACATAAGTTCCTTGACCTGGAACGACTTTTTCAGTTGTTCCATCTTCAAAGGTTGGCGGAACTGTCAGATCGACATCACCTGTAAAGTTTGGTTTACCAGTCTGAGTTTGCCCTTTAAAACCTTCTGATGTTGCATCACTCACTTGTGTTTGTCCAAGGACAGTTGGTGTGTAGCGAGCAGTAACTACATTTCCATACATATCCAAACGTTTCACAACCAATCCTTTAGCTGTACCAACAAAGTCTGGTTCTGGAGTAAAGATAATCTTACCATCTTTATCAATTGTATAGCTTCCTTCACCTGGAATAACCATAGTCGTACTACCATCCTCAAATGTTGGTGGAACAGTCGAATCGATATGTCCTTCAAACACTGGTGTTGCCACTTGTGGTTGGCCTTTTGCTCCTGTAGAAGCCGTGTCATGACCAGTAGACGGATCTACAACTGTTGGACGATAGGTCGCAGTAACTGGGGTACCGTTCTTATCCTTACGAACGATTGTTACGCCAGTTCCTTTTCCTACAAAGTCTGCCTCTGGAGTGAAGGTGACGGTGCCATCTGGTGAGATTGTATAAGTTCCTTCACCTGGAATCACTTTTTCAGTTGATCCATCTTCAAATGTTGCTGCCACTGTTTCATCGATTGGAACAAGTGGATCACCACCTTCAAATGTTGGCGTACCCGTTTGAACAAGTCCCTTAATGTTAACTGAAGAAGTATCTTTACCAGTCGGCGTTACCTTAGTAAACTCTGGACTGTAGGTTGCAGTGACCGGAGTGCCATTCTTATCCACACGCTTGACTGTGACTGGATCTGGGCTTCCGACAAACTGTTTGTCTGGAGTGAAAGTTACCGTTCCGTCTGGCGCAATCGTGTAAGTTCCTTGACCAGGAATAGATTTCTCTTTGCTGCCATCTTCAAAAGTTGGCTCAACTGTTTCATCGATTGGAACCAGTGGGTCACCACCTTGGAAGCTTGGAGTGCCAGTTTGTGGAAGTCCTTGAGGACCTGTACTTGTTGCACCGGTTCCTGTTGGAGTCACCTTTGTAAACTCTGGACTGTAAGTCGCAGTGACCGGAGTGCCATTCTTATCTACACGTTTCACTGTGACTGGATCTGGGCTTCCAACAAACTGTTTGTCTGGAGTGAAAGTTACCGTTCCGTCTGGCGCAATCGTGTAAGTTCCTTGACCAGGAATAGATTTCTCTTTGCTGCCATCTTCAAAAGTTGGCTCAACTGTTTCATCGATTGGAACCAGTGGGTCACCACCTTGGAAGCTTGGAGTGCCAGTTTGTGGAAGTCCTTGAGGACCTGTACTTGTTGCACCGGTTCCTGTTGGAGTCACCTTTGTAAACTCTGGGCTGTAAGTCGCAGTAACCGGAGTGCCATTCTTATCTACACGTTTGACTGTAACTGGAGCTGGGTTTCCGACAAACTGCTTGTCTGGAGTGAAAGTTACAGTTCCGTCTGGTGCAATCGTGTAAGTTCCTTGACCTGGAATAGATTTCTCCTTGCTGCCATCTTCGAAGATTGGCTCGACTGTTTCATCAATTGGAACCAGTGGATCACCACCTTGGAAGGTTGGGGTGCCTGTTTGTCGAACACCCTGAGGGCCTGTGCTGGTTGCATTAGTGCTGGTTGGCACTACTTCTTTCACCACCGCTTGGTACTTAACGGTAACTGGAGTTCCGTTGGCATCTACACGAGTCAATTCAAGCTCTGGTGTTTCACCCTTGAACTGCTTATCAGGAGTAAAGGTCACCTTACCGTCTGCGTCCACTTCGAACTTACCAACATTTGGCACTTCTTTCACAGTTGTACCATTGTCAAATAGTGGAGTTGAATCAACTGGGAATGGAACTGAGTCATGGCCTGGAGTGAAGGTCACTTTACCTTCTTGTACCTGACCTTGAAGGCCTTCTGTCTTATCACCTGAACCTGCTGGTATTACTTTCGTAAACTCTGGACTGTAAGTCGCAGTGACTGGAGTGCCATTCTTATCTACACGTTTCACTGTGACTGGATCTGGGTTTCCGACAAACTGTTTGTCTGGAGTGAAGGTTACAGTTCCGTCTAGCGCAATCGTGTAAGTTCCTTGACCTGGAATAGACTTCTCTTTACTGCCATCTTCGAAGGTTGGCTCAACTGTTTCATCGATTGGAACCAATGGATCACCACCTTGGAAGCTTGGAGTACCTGTTTGAGGGACACCTTGAGGACCTGTGCTGGTTGCGTTCGTTCCTGTAGGTGTTACCTTGGTTACTGTTGGTGTATAAGTTGCGGTGACTTCAGTACCATTTTTATCTACACGTTTCACAGTGACTGGAGCTGGAGTACCAACATATAGCTCTTCTGGCGTAAAGGTAATAGAGCCATCTGGATTAATACTGTATTCACCTACACCCGGAACTGTTTTCGTTGACTGACCATCTTCGAAGGTCATTGGTTTTGTTTCATCGATTGGAACCAATGTATCACCAGCTTCAAACGTTGGGGTACCAGTTTGAGGGACACCTTGAGGGCCTGTGCTGGTTGCGTTCGTTCCTGTAGGGGTCACTTCTTTCACTACTGCTTGGTACTTGACTGTAACAGGAGTTCCGTTGGCATCCACACGAGTCAATTCAAGCTCTGTCGTTTCACCCTTGAACTGCTTGTTCGGAGCGAAGGTTACCTTACCGTCTGCGTTCACTTCAAACTTACCAACATTTGGAACTTCCTTCACAGCTGTTCCATTGTCAAATAGTGGAGTCGAATCTGCTGGGAATGGAACAGAATCATGACCTGGGGTGAAATCACTTTACCTTCTTGGACTTGGCCTTGCAGACCCTCTGTCTTATCACCAGTACCAGTCGGAGTCACCTTAGTAAACTCTGGACTGTAAGTCGCAGTCACTGGAGTGCCATTCTTATCCACACGTTTCACTGTGACTGGATCTGGTTTGCCGACAAACTGCTTGTTTGGAGTGAAGGTCACTGTGCCATCTGGCGCAATCGTGTAGGTTCCTTGACCTGGAATAGACTTCTCTTTGCTTCCATCTGCGAAGGTTGGCTCTACTGTTTCATCGATTGGAACCAGTGGATCACCACCTTGGAAGCTTGGAGTGCCCGTTTGTGGAAGTCCTTGAGGACCTGTGCTGGTTGCGCCAGTTCCTGTAGGTGTCACTTTAGTCACTGTTGGGGTATAAGTCGCAGTGACTGGGGTACCGTTCTTATCCACACGTTTGACTGTTACAGGGCTTGCCTTACCAGTGAATTGTTTCTCTGGCTTAAAGGAGATGGAACCATCTGCATTAATAGTATAGGTCCCTTGATCTGCTACTACCAAGGTGTCAGTCCCATTTTCAAAGGTCATTGGTTTAGCCATATCAATCGGCACGGCTTGGTCACCTGGGCTGAAGCTTGGCTTACCACTTTGTGGTTGACCTTGCAGGCCGGTTGACTCAGCATTGGTGCTGGTTGGCGTCACCTTGGTTACACTCGGTTGGTAACGCGCCCGGTGTGGTTTACCACCGGCATCATTGACTTGAACCACCACTGGGTCTGGCGTGCCATAAAAGCTCTTGTTAGGCTTGAAAGTCACTTGGCCGGTGTTTGGATCCAATTCATAGGTCCCCACTTGCTGGCCATTGGCCATGGCAGGCACCGTGTTACCTGTTACTGGCCGTCCGCTTGCATCTACAAAACTTGCAGGACGAGAAGCGTCTGGTGTGACAGGAGTCGCACTAGTGTCATCATCGTTAAAGACTAGCGTTTTGTTTTGATCTTGCCCTTGAATACCACTCGTTTCATAGTTAGGAATCTTCCGAACCGTTGGCACATAACGACCGTCCATAGTGGATAATTGGTCATTCTTATTAGGGTCAGCCGCCTCAGTAGAATTCCAACCAGTCGAAGTACCGTTGCTGTCAGTCCAACGAATGTTAATTCCCTCAGCAGTTCCAGAAAAGGCAGCATTTGGAGTGAAGGCTACTTGCACGTCATTGCCATTGTTGGTCACCACATAGGTCCCTTCTGGACGAATATAAGTCGTGCCATCCGCTGACTGCAAAATATTGCCCTGATTGTCTAAGACCTTAGGCGCTTGGCTACTCATGGTAGTCGTAGCAGTATTATCTTCTCTGTTTCCCCCACTTGTAGTAAAGTGTAGGGTCGCATTCTGAGTTTCACCCGTGAAGCCATCCGTTGTTTGCTTCTCGCCTTTTGGTGGGAAGATGCGGTGTAAGAGCATATCTTCTACTTCACCACTAAAGGCAATCCCTGTTGGTTTCTCAATATCTCCAGCATTGGTCGCAATACGTAGACGCATCCCAATCTTATCAACGGTTCCTCCGCTTAAACCAGGAATCGCTTGGAAGGTTAATGTATGGTCGCCAGCAGCCGTAATGGTCTTGACCTCACTACCTTCATTATCTTCAAATTTCCCATTCTGGTTGAAGTCAATCCAAGCCTTAATATGTGCTTGTGGATTTCCATTCGGACTAGCCTTGATTTTGAGCTTGTAAGTCCCATTTTGGGCCTTAGTTAAGTCCAGCAAATCATTGGAGTTGCTTAATTGCTCATCTGTCAATAGTTGAGTAACCCCTTCATCCGCGACTTCCTTACGGTCATCTAATAACCAGTCATTAGCTGACTCAACATCAATATCAGCTTGCATTGTCCCTAAATAAGGTTGATTAATAGGAGCGTTGGTCACCGAATCACGTCCTGAAATGGTATGGAAGGCTTCGCCATAACTTTCTGGCGCATCACTCCCATCTACCACGAGGAAGCCCATCATCATGGCTTGTTGCCCAGATGATGCCACATAGAAACCTACTTCAGAGGCCCCACGCGTCATCACGACTGGAATCGTCCGCAAGTGAGAAAGGTTAGGTCCGAAGACTTGACTTCCAAGTCCACCCGTCACGGTATCTGGACTGAGATACTTCTCCCAATCAACACTTGTATCTCTTAAAATTAAAAGTCCGCCTGGAGTTTTTTTTTGTTCTCATCATCCAACATTTTTTTGGTGATAACCGTATAGGCTTCTTTGGCCGGACTGCTCTTCTTCCACTCACCTAGGTATTCCCAACCCGTCCCGTTGGTAGTAAACATCGCGAATTCACCTGGGTTGGCATCTTCACCATCAGCCATAACCACCCTAGGGGCTACACGCTTACCAAGATAGGTTGCCTCAATATCGAATTTTACCCCCCAGTTGGCAGAGTTCATTGGATAAACTAACTGAGTCTTTCGCTTCTGAGTATTAAAGCCTTGGTCACGTATGGTCGTCCATTCGTTCTGGACTGCCCCTGTGACTGATGGAGGAGGTGTTTTACCATAATATGGCGCAGATTTTAAGAAACCATTCTCAGCGTCGGGGTTATAGGTCCCCTCTGTTGCAGTACCTGCAACCCGCTTTCTGTAGATCTCAGTCGAGTTAAAAGGCTTGAGTTCTTTGACAGTTAAGGTCACTACATAGCCAGGTGAAATTTCCTTGGTGAAGGTGGTCCCTACCTTAAGACCGCCACGTGAATCCAAGTTTTTCCAACTTGCGCTATCTGAAAAATCAAGCCAACTAATCTGCTTAGCTAACTGAACACTGTCCTTCTTAAGTGATTCATCCAAGCTTGGTTTATCAACCCGAGGCGTAGCAGTTGCATCGTCTGCTCCGGCAGGGCCTGTCCCGATAGGAATCTCTGTTGTTACGCTATTCTGTTGTTCAGTAGGTGCAGCATCTCGTCTCACACGACGAGACCGGGTAGCTTGAGTCACTTCTGAATTATCAACTATTTCCGGCGATTCAATCAACCCTTGCTGAACAACAGTTGATTGAAAAAAATCACCACTTTTAGCTTTAATAGAATCTTTAGATTCCTTTACTCCCTCAATTTCTGAATTTCTTTGAATTGAATTATCAGCAGATTGTGATTTTTCAATATCTGCTGCAGATACCGTTCTTTCTGTATTTTGACCCTGTTCATAAGTTGTTGATTCGACAGAAAGTACTGGCGATTCGTATATATCTTTTCGACTAATATCATTTTGGGATCTACTACTGCTTGTTTCATCAGCACTAACTTGAGAGGTTATTCCCAAAAGGACTAAGGTGGACAAGAGCACAGAACAAACTCCTACATTTAGCTTTCGAATAGAAAACTTATGAAAGTGCGAATTAAATAAATCTTTTCCCATTACAATCTCCTTAAGTACGATTACATAACTTATGATATTATACAGTATTTTTTTATTTGTCCGCTAGTTAAAAATCCCAAAAATTTACTTTATTTCTTTAAAAATTAGTAATTAAAAAAACTATTTTTAAATTAATATAATGAAACTGCAGTGATTTTTTTGATTTATATTTTCAGTATTAATACAAAACCACTCACTCCAAAAGAGCAAGTGGTTGCGAATTTATTTTTTTCAAGCAGGCTGAGCGCTTCTGCATCTGCAATGATGGTCACGTTAGGGTGGTTTTGTAGGCTACTTGCTGGTAGACTTTCAGTTACTGGGCCTGACACTGTTCCAGCAATAGCTTCCGCTTTTGACTCACCATAAGCAAAGAGAAGGATAGACTTAGCATCCAAGATGTTTTTAATTCCCATTGAAATGGCTTGAGTTGGAACGTCTTCAATCTTGTCAAAGAAGCGAGCATTGGCTTCTATAGTAGACTGGTCAAGTTCTACTAAATGCGTTTGACTGTCAAATTGAGTACCAGGCTCATTAAAGCCGATATGTCCATTGCGACCGATTCCCAAGATTTGTAAATCAACAGGATGGTCAGCCAAAATTTGATTGTAGCGTTCTACTTCTGCTTCAGCATGATCTTTGTCCCCACGAGGCAAGAAACTTTCCTTAAATGGTTTTTGGTTGAACAAGTTTTCTTGCATGAAGTAACGGTAAGATTGTGGATTGTCTCCATCAAGTCCCACATACTCATCAAGATTGACACTAGTTAGATTTGAAAAATCAAGGTCACTTTCAACGATTTCTTTGTAAAACTCAAGTGGACTACTTCCTGTCGCAAGTCCCAATGTTTGAGCGCCATTGGCCAACTTTTTCCTTCAAAAATTTCAAAAGCAACTTTTTCCACCTTCGATTTGGTTTTCAACTTTAATAACTTTCATTTTTTCTTCCTCCATTTTCTATATTTGATTATATGGTATAGACCAATTTTTGTCAAGTGAAAACGATTTATTTTCCACAAAAAGAGCGTCCAAACTTGAAACATGTTATAATGGATAGGATTAGAAGTTAGAAAGAATGATGAAAAAAATGAATACAGCTGATTTTGATTTCCACTTGCCTGAGGAATTGATTGCCCAAACACCCCTTGAAAAGCGAGATGCCTCCAAGCTCCTCATCGTCAATCGTGAGACGGGAGAATTTCAGGATAAACACTTCCACTCTATTATTGATATGTTGGAACCAGGTGATGCCCTTGTCATGAACGACACCCGTGTTCTCCCAGCCCGTCTCTATGGTCAAAAGGAAGAAACAGGTGGCCATGTGGAGCTTCTCCTTCTTAAAAATACTGCTGGTGATGAGTGGGAAGTCCTCGCTAAACCTGCCAAACGCCTCAAGGTCGGTACTCGCGTCAGCTTTGGCGATGGCCGCCTCAGCGCTGTCGTTACGGAAGAATTGACCCACGGGGGCCGCATTGTCCGCTTTGAATACCAAGGAATTTTCCTAGAAGTTTTGGAAAGTCTGGGTGAAATGCCACTGCCGCCTTATATCCATGAAAAACTAGATGATCGCGAACGTTATCAAACGGTCTACGCTAAAGAAAGTGGTTCTGCTGCTGCACCGACTGCTGGATTGCACTTCACCAAAGAACTGCTAGCAGAAATCCAAGCCAAGGGTGTTCATCTAGTCTATCTCACTCTGCACGTCGGACTCGGAACTTTCCGACCCTGTTTCTGTTGACAATCTGGACGAACATGAAATGCACTCAGAGTTCTACCAACTTTCTGATGAAGCAGCAGCCACCCTTCGATCTGTCAAGAAAAATGGAGGCCGTGTCATCGCTGTAGGAACTACTTCGATCCGCACACTGGAAACAATCGGCTCTAAGTTTGACGGACAAATCCAAGCAGATTCTGGCTGGACCAATATCTTTATCAAACCCGGTTACGAGTGGAAGGTTGTAGACGCCTTCTCAACCAACTTCCACCTTCCAAAATCAACACTGGTCATGCTAGTTTCAGCCTTTGCTGGTCGGGACTTAGTCCTAGATGCTTACCACCATGCTATTCAAGAACGATACCGCTTCTTTAGCTTTGGTGATGCTATGTTTATCTATTAAGAAAATGAGTCTGAGACAAAATAGTTCTCAGCTACAAAAAAGCTAGAGATTCCCAATTGTGGATCTCTAGCTTTTTAATTTCCCAATTTGTAAAAATTAAGCTAGACAGAAAAAGCCATCTATGTTAGTCTCATATAAACTACCACTTTTTTCTGAAAGAAACTAACATAAATGACCCTAATTATTCAGCTAGATTAATTTTTTTACCTTCTAAACATAGACTATTTAGTTACTATATTTCTTAATACACTGAAAGGCACTATATTTAGACATTTACCTACCAACACTACATATCATTGTGCTCCTTAGTTCTTAAAAAAATGAGGCAAAATTCAGGTGAATTTGTAAAATACTTTTTGCCACAAATTGTAAGAACTGCTCTGATAAAATTGTAGTTTTTAATAACTTAAAGTTGAAGAAAAGGTATTTTTTTCTTTTGCTATTTATATCTATTGTCCGTATACTCGCCCTCATTACGACTATCTCAATCAAAATTTCTCTACTGTTAAAATTTAGACTCTTACTTTCCTATTACACTGAATAAAGAAAAGCTTATGCCTACAGCAACTTCATTCATTTTAGAAAAAATTCTATTACTGTCTTAACTAGATACTCCAACAAATCATGACCACCCGTCAAACGGGTGGTTTGTCCCAGGGCTATAAGCCCAAATTACCAGCCAGCGCCTAAAGACGCTGGCTTTCACGTTGTTCAAGCCTTATTGCTCTTGACTCGTCACTTGCCTCTCAAAGAGGCTTTAGTATTACTTACCACTATCCCTAAAGGGATCCTCATATTCTTTTACACTCAATTTATCTAGTGCTATATCATGCTTTACTCGTTCTCAAACTTTCATACTCGTGAAGAAATCATCCACTGGATAATTTCTTTAATCTTGGATATATTTCTTAATTGTGGCTTCATTGAGTCCCACCGTACTTACATAATAACCTTCCGCCCAGAAATGCCGATTCCCAAACTTGTACTTTGAGATTGGCGTGTTTGTCAAACATCATGAGTGCACTTTTTTTCCTTTTAAATAACCCATGAAACTCGAAACACTTATCCTTAGTGGAATACTTACTAACATGTGTACATGATCTGGCATTATGACCCTCTATAATTTCAACTCCTTTATAACTACACAAGCGATGAAATATTTCGCCCTAAACTACTTCGATATTGATTATAGATCACTTTTTCGTCTATACTTTAGGGGTGAACACAATGTGATACTTACAGTGCCACTTTGTGTGCGATAAACTATGAGCCTTTTTGTGCCATATTTTTCTCCTTTCGCTTTTACAATGGCTTGAACACCTTTATTGTATCGCGTTTGGAGTTTTTTGGTATAACCTTCGACGCGCACCCGCATAGCGGAGTGAGTTTTTGTCTCGCACCCTAACGGAGCGAGACGGACTAATAGTCACATA